>ENA-OSEY01002309-OSEY01002309.1-marine-metagenome-genome-assembly--contig:-NODE-2309-length-12416-cov-2.790745_pt1 | contig 12416 bp, 9 predicted proteins | sample MGYA00248465_ERZ534230 | MGnify/ENA primary metagenome ERZ534230 (study PRJEB26409, sample SAMN06344110) | marine metagenome | isolation source: Sea water from surface | place: Atlantic Ocean:Southern... | reverse complement strand
ACTCTGAGTTGCAGAACTTTACCATTGCTAGCGGGACTACTGGTGAGGCCATAGCAGGTAAGGGCGCTATCTGTGTGTCAGAAGAACAGAAAGCTTCAAATATTCAAATCGGCCGTTATGCACTCAATGAGAATGGAGTGAAAACTGAACAGCCGTATGATGTTGATGCTGTGATTATTGGCAATGGCGACAATTCATTGTTTGGTGTTGGTTCAACCAAAAATGATTTTCTCTTTTCTGCTGGCACCGGATTGAAAGCGACCTCTGCAGAGGCAGTGGGTGCGACAGCAAACGAGCCACTGTCGAATGTCTTTAAGCTCTCCAGCCAGACTGGTGACAATGTGTTCAACGTGTCTGTCAATGGTATCAACGGTATCATTGAAGTGCCTGCAACATCATATGTCGGCACGACGCTTGCTGATGCACTTGAAACAAGGATCAACCAAATTGTGGATCCGACTACAGGCGAAACAATTGGTGGTGTTCGCGTCACATACAACAGTGAAACGAATAACTTTAAATTCTCCACTGGTACAACTGGGTCAGATTCAACCATCAAGGTTAAAGGATCTGCACGGCTTGGCCTTGCTGATGTTCCCCTTGGTGTTGGTTCTGTTCCGGAAATCTATAATTTGGTCCAGGCCACTAATGCCGACGGCGCAGCATTGTATGTCGATGCAAATGGTGAGGTGGTAACCAACGCTCCGGACCCGATCGTGGATGGTTATTTTCCTCTCTACATCGATGAGGGTGAGTTGACCTTTGATAAGACTGGTAAATTGCTGAGCCCGAAAAACTTGGTTCACTATGAAAAGCAGGAAGAAGGTTTCTCAATCGCACTGGACATTGATTTCTCGACCTCTACCCAGCTTGCTCAGCCCTTCTCGGTTCTGACAGTCGAGCAGGATGGTTTCACCTCCGGCCGACTGGATGGTATTGAGATTGACTCCTCAGGAACCATTCGCGCCAACTACACCAACGGCCAGAATAACCCGCTTGGCAAGATTGTTGTTGCGAACTTCAACAACCAGAACGGTCTAAAGCAGATCGGTAACGCGACCTACACGGAAACAGCTGTTTCTGGTACGCCGCAGGTTGGTGAGGCCGGTTCAGAAGGCTTCGGTAACATCCTATCGGGTTCGCTTGAGCGTTCAAACGTGGACATTACCGAAGAGCTGGTAAACCTGATTACCGCACAGCGGAACTTCCAGGCATCGGCAAAGGCCATTGAAACAACAACCGGCCTTACGCAAACCATCATCAATATCCGGATGTAATAGCATCCGGACTTGGGACTAATGGCCCGCACGGCAATGATTGAAAGGAGATTGTCATGGACAAGCTGATTTACACGGCGTTCAACACAGTCAACAACATTTACGACAATCGTTCTGTGCGGGCTCAAAACCTCTCAAACATTTCGGTACCGGGTTATCGACGCGACCTTGGCGCCAAATCAGTGGGCACAGCGTTTTTAGAAAACATTCAGACCCTGCAAACACGGGCTATGGCTGTGCAGGATAATAACAATTATTTCAGTACCATAGCTGGCAGTCTGGATCCTACTGATGTGAGCACTGATATCGCTATCAAAGGTCAAGGTTATTTCGTGGTTCAAGGACTTGGCTCACCATCACTTTCAAGACGCGGTGACTTGCAGGTGGCAAATGACGGGACCCTGGAAAATGGTTCCGGTCACAAGATGCTCAACACAGGATTGGTGCCCATACAGGTGCCTCCACATAGGTCCATGAAGGTTACAGATGAAGGCGAGATTTTGATTGAACCGTTAGGAGCTGAGCCAGGCACTCAACAGTCTGTTGACAAGATTGCTTTAACCCTTGCCGCGGATGTTGAATTGAAGAAGTTCCGCGACGGAGAAATCCGAGTTGCGGATGGCAGTGTTCCACCTTTAGATGACAGCATTTATGTGCAGTCCAAACATCTTGAGTTAAGCAATGTGAACATCACTGAAGAACTAATCAATTCAATAGAAGATCAGCGACAGTACGAAATCAATATTAAGATGATCTCATCGGCAAGCGAATTAGATGAGAGCGGCGCCAGTCTAATGCGAATGCCGACTTAATTGCGCGGCTGCAGACGGCCGTGAGTCCTCTCACCTTCCATAAAACTTCCAATTTACATAATTCATTCAAATGCAGCCGGCGTGTGGCCGGCTTTGGCATGTGTCTTGCTTATCTACGGTAGGAAAGAATATCCCGCCGAGGAGATTACAGATGTCAACCAGCTCTATGCACGTCGCTAAAACAGGTCTGAACGCACAGCAGACCCGTATGCAAATCATTGCTAACAATCTGGCCAACGTTAACACTACAGGCTTTAAACGCGACCGAGCCAATTTTGAAACTCTGCTTTATCAAGTGCGCCGAACAGCTGGTGATCAGGTAACGGCCGCGGCCAATCTGACCTCATCCTTCTCGGTGGGTACCGGTGCACGTATCGTCAATACGCAGAAGGCACATACTCAGGGCAGCCTTCTGACCACAGATAACTCTCTAGATCTTGCAATTGAGGGAGGCGGCTTTTTCCAGGTTTTGCTTCCAGATGGCCGTGTTGGCTATACGCGTAATGGCACTTTTTCAACAAATTCTGAAGGCGTTTTGACCACATCCAGCGGCTATGTGGTTCAGCCTGAGATCGCGCTTCCAGACGGTGTCTCGCAGATTAATATTTCCCGCGACGGCATTATCTCTGTCCTTGTTGCTGGCGGTGTTGGCGCTGAGGCGGTGGGTCAGTTTCAAATTGCTGACTTTACAAATCGGGGTGGTCTGCAGCCAATCGGTGAGAGCTTCTACGTTGAGACAGATACCAGCGGCGCACCCATCATTGGCAATCCCCAGGATGCTGGCCTCGGCCGGGTAATCCAGGGTGCCCTGGAATCGTCCAACGTGAACGTGGTCACTGAACTCGTGTCAATGATTGAGACGCAGCGCGCATATGAGGTTAGCTCTAAGTCGATCACCTCGGTAGATGAGATGCTGCGTTACATCTCGCAGAATCTCTAGTTCTAGATAGCGAGGTCTTTGCCATGGTCCGTATCATTACCACATCGTTCATCGTAGCGTTTGGCTGCCTGATGGCTGGCTGCTCGACATACATCGAAAATGAAGCCTCACTCGCATTTGAGCCAATTTATCCAGCGGCGCATGTTACACCCGATGGCGAGGCACCCACAGGTGGCATTTTCAAGACAAATGGTAATGGACTTTTTGCAAGTGATATTCGGGCGCGCGATGTAGGTGATATCCTGACTGTGGCGTTGAATGAGACCTTCGCTGCAACAAAGGCGCAGACAGCCGCTTCAGCAAAAAATGACACCTTCGGGGTTACCCTTCCAACAGGCCTACCTAACATACTGACCGGCGGTTATGACAAGAATGCGGCGGGGCTCAATGCTGGGACGGCTCGATCCTTCGCCGGATCGGGAACTGCCGCTCAGTCGAACTCGCTGACCGGCCTTCTAACCGTCACCGTGACCCGTGTCTTTGACAATGGCAACATGGAGATTGCTGGGCAGAAAAAGCTGACCCTGAACAATGGTGATGAATATGTTCGCCTGACCGGACTAATCCGCCCTGAAGACATCTCTGCCACCAACACAGTTCAGTCAAATCGCATCGCCGATGCAGAAATTGTCTATGTCGGTGCTGGAGAAATAGCCGACTCAAGTCGCCAAGGGTGGCTTAGCCGGACAATGCGCAACGTATCGCCCATGTAATCAGGCTAGGAGGCATGGGACTAAAAATGATGACAAAATTCGTGAAATTACCTGTGCTTCTTGGCCTTTGGCTTGGTCTTGTCTGCACTCCTGTGTTTGCTGATAGGCTCAAGGACATGACCTCGATAGCAGGAGTGCGCTCGAACCAACTTGTCGGGTATGGCGTCGTCGTAGGTCTGGCAGGAACTGGGGATGGTTCCTCCGGCCTGACGTTGCAGTCGCTGCAGTCGATGGTTTCGCAATTCGGCCTCGTCACTGATGCCGCAAATCTGAACGCCAAGAATGTTGCCTCCGTGATGGTTACAGCCGAAATGCCAGCATTCATGAAGCCTGGGCAGCGGCTTGATATCACCGTATCGACTATTAGTGGAGCCAAGTCTCTGCGTGGTGGTACCTTGCTAATGACGCCCATGCTTGGTGCTGATGGTGAAACCTATGCCGTGGCGCAAGGCAATCTTGTGGTTGGCGGGCTTGGTGTTGATGGAAACGACGGCTCCTCAGTGATCGTCAACGTCCCAACTGTTGGTCGTATTCCGCGTGGTGCCTCTATTGAGAAGATGGTGGATACACCTTTCCAATCGACCGACAATGTCCTTCTGAACCTCCATCAGTCCGATTTCAGCACCGCCATGCGAGTGGCGGATGCCGTGAATGAGGTATTTGGACCAGATGTTGCGGTGCCGCTTGACGCTTCAACCATCAAAGTCCGGGCGCCTGTCGACCCATCTCAGAAGGTATCGTTTGTTAGCCTTTTGGAGAATATTGAGGTCGAACCAGCGCGCCCCTCAGCAAAAGTGATTGTTAATTCGCGGACTGGCACCATCGTCATTGGTGGAGATGTGCGGGTTACGCCATCAGTTGTTACGCATGGCTCGCTCACTGTTCGGATCAATGAGGATAAAGAAGTTACGCAGGCTACCAACATTGCGCAGAACCAGCAGGGTATTGTCGCCACACCTGGCGAGGCTCAGGTGAATGACGACACCGAAATTATTATTGAGCAGGAACCTGCGCGTGCATTCGTATTTGATCCAGGAATTGAGCTATCGGACGTTGTTGATGCTGTTAACGGTGTCGGAGCATCGCCGGCCGATCTAGTGGCCATTCTGGAAGCATTGCGCGAGGCAGGTTCGCTGCGAGCCGAAATAATTGTAATTTAAAGAGGCGGCAATGCAGGGTGACATGAAAATTTCTGGCATCATCGAAGCGGCGCGTGCAACTGCAGAAAACGCGTCGCTAAAGCCGCTAGACCCAAATGCCGACCTCCGTGAAGCTGCAGAGCAGTTTGAGGCCATCTTCCTTAATGAATTTATGAAGCAGGCACGCAAGGCGAAGTTGGCTGAGGATATTCTGGGCAGTGACGCTCAGGACACTTACCTCGACATGATGGATCGTGAACTGTCAACACAGCTGGCAGGGCGTGTCAATCTCGGCATCGCTGAGGCACTTGTCCGGCAATTTGGTGGTGTGAGTGAAAGCTAATGGCAAACCTTTTTGACATTGGCAGATCTGGCCTTAACTCCTATCGCGAGAGCCTAGCGATAACCGGTCAGAATATCGCGAATATAAATACAGATGGCTACAAGCGTCGCGGAGCAGAGCTTGAGGAACTCACTTCTGCCAAGGCCAGTCCCCTTGAGACTAGCCAGGGCAATGGAATGGGTGTTCGAATTGGAACTATCCGCCGCGCATTTGACGAATTTCTTCTGAATAAGGTTCGCAGTGCGACAGCCTATTCTGAATCCAGCTCAAAATTTGCATCGTCCGTTTCCCAAATTGAGGACATTCTCCTGCCTGGTGAATCCAACCTTGGTAATGCTCTTGGAAGGTTCTTTGAAGGTTTGCAGGAGGTTGCTAGTGATCCAGCAGATTTAGTTGGAAGAACAGTCGCAATTGAACAGTCAAAGCTGGTTTCGGAAAACTTTAAGCAGCTTCATTCTCTTCTTGAGGAAATGAAGGGAGGGCTATTCACACAGACAGAGCATTTGCTGGATGAAGTAAATATGCTGACTGTTGAGCTGCAGCGCGTGAATAAGCAGCTTGCAGCTGGTAGTCAGACTAAGGCGAATAATTCCCTTCTAGATGCCAGAGACCACTTGATCGACAAGTTGAATGAATATGTTGAGGTCAGTGTATCGCTTGACGCAAGGGGCGCTGCCAAAGTCATTCTGGGCGACAATCCGAATGGTCCGGCACTTGTTACAAAGGAGAAGGTCAACAAGCTTGGCGCTGAGCAAAAAAGCAGTGAATTGCTGTTTTTCCTGGAACCTCAGGCTGAGAGGCTACTAACCAAACGTATAGATGGGGGCGCTGTTCATGGTTTGTCAGCTGCGTACCTGACTGCGAACGATGTGCTGGAGGACGTTGACAGGCTTGCCTTTGATGTCATCACAAGTGTCAACGCAATCCATAAGCGTGGCCTAACCTTGGACGGGACGGCTGGTGGTGACTTTTTTCAGTCACTACGTCTGGATCTTACTGCAAGTCCAGTAAACACCGGAAATGCATCTGCCACTTTACGTGTGATTGATCCGGATGCCATTACACCGCAACGCGTTAAATTTAATTACGATAGGGCAACTGATATCTGGAGTGGGACAGCTGAGGACGGTTCAATTGTTGTGGAAGGGCGCCATTCAGCAACTTTCAATGGTGTGGAGATAAGTTTCGTTGGCCAGGCAAACCAGTTTGATGAATTTGTATATGACCCGGTAAAGGGAAGCGCTGGCGGAGTTGCACTAGCACTCAAACGTCCTCAGGATATTGCTGCCGCTTCGCCATTAATCATCAGCGCCAATCACAACAACAAGAGCCAGGTATTGGTTGATGCCAGGCCGCTTGCTGATCCAGCAAGCACCAGTGATTATTTGCCAGTTATTGGTGACATTTTCAGCAACCGGCCTTCGGCAGTCGGCTCAACGGAGTTTCTGACCGGTGGGTCTGTTGCCAGGATTCCGGCGAATGTAAGTTCAATTGACCTATTGTCTTTAGCCAAGCAGAGCCAGGCCCAGTTCAGCATATCCAATACAGAACTTGCCAATATCTCAGGGTTGACGCTCAGTTATGACTTCACGGACACCAACGGCGACCCTGATAGTGACACGGTCACCTTCGACCTTGATTACCTAACCGTTAATGGATTTAGCGGCGATTGGATTGACGCAGAACAGATATCGGACCTATTGAACCGAGGAATTGTGAAGGGAACAAATAGCGCAGGTGCGACTGTAGCGCTCATCGATATAGGCGCATTCTCTTCGGGCTCAGAAGGAAATCTGAATTTTAGCCTGTCAGATGGTGATTTCACATCTGCAACCCTGGCAAAATCTGTGGGTGGCGACAGTGAAGCTATTATCTCATCAAGCATCGATCAGGCCACAGATATCCAGATTTTTACTCGTGAAGGCAGACATATTGCCGGCACGACACCTGACAGTTCAACCATTTCCAAATATCAAGCTGCTATGAAAGTTGAGAATGGGTTTGATGCTAATGCTGTCTATGTTGGCGATTATCTGAATGAAACTGGGGATGCTGGCTATCTCGGTATGACGGCAGTGACCCTTAGTCAGTCAAACATACTCACCACGGTAGACACCGCTGATGACACTGTCACTGCAGGGTTCCGACTTCTGGACGGCATAGACACAAACGAAGTGTCGGTTGATGGCCTTTCATCAGTCGCACAAACCACCTCCTATGAAATGACAATCGCTGGGGTCACTAAGCAAGTTGGCCCAACTGACATAACGGGCCCAACAAATGCTGATGTGGCAGAGGCGATGATCGACAAATTCCGTGCCGATGCGCCTATTGCACAGATTGTTGGCGAGCCTGCAACGCGACAAGTGGGCGATGAAGTTCACCTCACCTTCGAGGGTCAGACATATGTTGTGGCTATCAATGATGATCGTGAGGCGATTGTCAGTGGTGGAGAAGCAGGGCGGCTGGCAGCCTTTTTTGATGCTCAGGATCGGCTTCATGTTGTCTCCACAAGTGGCACCATTGGTAAGTCAAAGATTGAAGTTCTTGTGGATAATGACATCCCCGACAATGTCGATGTGGCGGACCGGCTTGGCCTTATGGATGGCTTGACCCAGGTTACAACACGTTATTCTGATGAGAGCCTTGTCGTTGAGGGAACAGGTGTTGATGGTGAGGACAATGAAATCACGCTGACCTTTTCAGGGGATGATACGTACAATCTGGCCTTTATATTCGATGAAGCGCCCGACAGTGGCACAACAGCTACCACGGACAAGCAGATCAACGTAAGCGCAGCCATGGCGTCAGGTGATGCCTCGGCCATTGCCCTTGCGATCAACAATGCGATCACCGGCAACCAGGCCGATGGTGATGGCGGCGCCGACCTGTCTGCCACCGCGGCCGCGACGGTGGCTGGCAATGTCGTCACGCTGACAGTCACTGATGGCACAAAAGTTGAAATTCTGCGCGACGGGAACACGCTTTCGACAGGTGCCGGCAAAGTTACAATTGATCCCGTAACTATGGATGGCACTGCGAAGACCCTTGATGATGCCTATGTCAGCCCAGGATATGAGCTTGTTAGAGATGGCAGGCATATTTCAGCAATCGTCCAGGACAGTAGCGTTTTGGATGATAGCTTTGTTGTAGATGGAACTGGATCACCGACGCAAAACAATGAAATCACACTCACCTTTAGTGAAGACGACACGTACGACTTCACACTTGTTTTCGATGATAAGCCCGACAGTGGCACCACAGCGGCGCTTAACAAGCAACTCGACATAAGCGCCGCTATGGTTAGCGGTGATGCGACTGCGATAGCAACTGCGATCAGTGATGCTATAGCCAATAACGCGGTAACTGGCGCTGATATGTCAGGCCTTGTAACCGTCAACGTTAGCGGAGATGAAATTACACTTACGATACTTGATGGAACCAATTTTGAAATAATGAGAGTTGGAGACCGCATTTCCTCCGGTAGTGGGCAGATAACTATTGACCCGGTTACTGATGGTGGATCTGCCAAAACTCTCGGTGATTTACCCTTAACTACTGCGTCGTCAGAAAGTCTTGTTGGACAGCGTGTTTCTCTTAGAGATCTCCCCGAAGAGGAACTAATTATTTTTCTTGGTGACACTGGAGCAAGGCGTGTTGCCCTTCAGTATGACGAGCTTCCAGAGGGAGCTCCCAGCTTGATGCGTGACCTTGAGATCAGGGTCAAGGATGCAGAGGCGAAGACCATAGAAATCTTCGATGTAGAAACGCAAACCTCTGTCGCCACAAGAACGCTTGATGAAGAAAATAGGGCTATGGCGGCCGGTTTTCTTGTGGAATTGGATGGCATACTTGATGCTGATGACAGCTTCAATATTAGCGCAAACACCTTAGGAACGGGTGATAACCGGAACCTACAGGCCATTATCGATCTGCAACATCCAGCGTCGAATTTGCAGTCCAACGGAGGGTTCCAGAGAAAGTTTACCAATGCGGTATCTAAGCTTGGCGCTATCGTTCAGTCAGGCAAGATAGCAGCTGAAGCGGCTGTTTCTCTGCGTGAAGCCAGTGTTGAAGCGGAGTCGGCATATTCTGGCGTCAATCTAGATACTGAGGCGGCGAATTTGATCCAGCAACAACAGGCCTACCAGGCCTCTGCCCGTATCTTGTCCACCGCACGAGAATTATTCGAAACCCTTATTCAAGTTGTATGAGGCTAGCTGAAGATGCCAATTAGCACACGCGTGTATAATGATATCGCAATGAGCACCCTGAACCGCATAACAGGCGATATACAGGGTATCCAGCAGCGCATTGCCACAGGTCGCAATATTATAAAGACATCAGACAATCCTGCTGTTGGTGCGAAGATTTCCTTTACGAAGGATCAGAAAATTCTTCTGGATCGCTTCAACTCCAATATCGATCGTGCACAACTTAGGCTGTCACAGGCAGAAAGCGCCGTCGAAACTGGCGTCAATATACTCCAGCGAGTGTATGAATTAGGTGTCCAGGCACGGAACGACACCTACAATGCTGGTGATCGGAAGGTCATTGCCATGGAGGTTCGCAATCTGAAGGATCAGATCCAACACCTCGCCAATAGCCGCGATACCAATGGTCAGTATATTTTTGCAGGGTACAAAGTGAACACCAAGCCATTCGTTGCTGACGAAAATGGCAATGTTGTGCATTCGGGTGACCGTGGAGTCCATAATTTGCAAATTTCTGATAATCAGAAAATTGCGACGTCTCTTGATGGTGCAGACGTGTTTATGCGCGTGCCTCATGCTGAAGGCGTTGACAATATTTTTTCGTCGCTCGATGAAATGATTGCGTCGCTTGAAGATGGAAGAATGGAAGATGCTAATCTTGAAAAAATTAATGGAGCATTAGACCATTTCACTCTTCAACAAACGAAACTCGGATCACAAATGAACCGTGCAGATCTTCAGCGCGAGGTGAATGAGAAGCGACTGCTTCTAATAAATGAAGATATTTCAAATCTTGAAGATGCCGATATAGCGAAGCTTGTGACAGAACTGCAGGCGAAGCTGGTCAGTCGCAATGCGGCACAACAGTCCTTCATCAAGATCGCTCAAGACAACTTGTTCAATTACATCCGTTAGTCATCGCGAAACTTAATCCTAAACCTTTTGCCCCTTCGTCGTTAAACACTGCGAAGGGGCTTTGCTATGCGTGGGTTTAGACATCAACATACATCGGATTTGTCTGCTTCGTTGACTTGTTCAACGATGGCATTTGACATTGATTATCTGGAAAGTCAGGTTGACGCTGCGAATAATGCCACAAGGCAGGTGGACGTCGCCGGGCAGGAGCTCAGTGTCAGCGTCAAACTGCTCATGATGAAGCTGCTTGTTAAAGCGCTGATGTCCAAATCAAATTTTGACGCAGCCATTTCGATGGCTGATGAGCTACTCGAAGACGCTCCCAACTCGGTTTACCCACATTATGCGCTGGGGACGGCGTTCTCTAAAATCGGAGACAATGACAAGGCGGTATACCATTGCCGGCGTTTTCTTGAAATAGAGCCAATCGCCTGCGATGCGAAGTTCAAGCAGGACAATCTTTCGACTGTTTACAACAACCTTGCAGTGTCTTTAAAGACACTTGGGTTCCTCGACCAGGCGGAGGTTGAGTTCAAGCAAGCCTTAGCTCTGGACGACCAATTCGCGGCAGCCTACAACAATTACGGAAATTTACTTAACGATAAGGCGCGTCTGCCTGAAGCAAGGCAGTGTTTCATGCGTGCGATCGAGATCAATCCGGAAGACCACATCGCGTACTGGAACCTTCATGCGACGTCCAACAACATGTGTGAAGCACAATCTATCATTGAAGCGTGCATATCAAAGTCACCGACTGATGAAATCGCTATTTTTACGTTGGCTGGGCTTAGGGCTTTCAATGGTGATAAACGCGCGTTCAAAGAATTATTGGAATATGGCTTTAATGATGAACCACTAGTACGTTCGATTGAGTGGATATTGTCTTTGCCTAAAATGCCGGAAATTCATTTCAACCGATGGTCGATCTATGACCGTGCTATTCAACTCTCAGATAGCCAAAGGGCTTTCTATGAGTTTGGTGTTTGGATGGGCGACTCATTCAAATATATCGTGCCAGGTTTTGCTGGTGGGTTTGGCTTCGACAGTTTCCAAGGTCTGCCCGAGGATTGGGGTGTTGTGCCGCGGGGCACCTACTCAAGCCGTGGCCGGGTGCCAGACATTAAAAATGCCAAATTCATCGTTGGTGAGTTCGCCGCCACTCTGCCTGAGTTCTTCGACCAAAAACGCCCAATGGCTGGCTTGATCAATTTCGACGCCGATCTTTATTCATCAACCATCACGGCGTTGTCCAATGCAAGGCCAGTGATTGACAATCGTACAACGCTAGTTTTTGACGAATTCATCGTGAACAACAACTGGGAAGAAGATGAATTCAAGGCGCTTAATGAGTTCTGTAAGTCGAACGGCTTTACTTATGAGGTCGTGGCGGTGTCCCTTTTCACAAAGCAGGTTGTTTGTAGGCTCATATAAATAGATCGTCGCTTGTGCACCTTTAAAGTTATCCTTTTTCACAACACAGCTTTTGCTCAGCAAGACATTATAAGAAGATGTTGGTAGGCAGTTGTCATATTGAATAATGTTCCAGCTTTCGTTTGTGCAAACTTTTGTGCCTTCCTTGTCCATTCACACTGATTATTAATCCAACTCTACCCTAAATTCTAAGTCCTGGGAGGCCATCACAATTTACAATTTGGCATGAAGCTTGCAGGCCCTTGTTGTTAATGATGAGGGTCGCCATGAATTCTACAAGTAAATTCAAATCATCTGATTGGATGGAGCCGCCAATGGTGGCTAATACAAGCGGCAGACGTATCCAATTTCAGCAATCACATTCTTTTTTTGATGAGAATTACTTTAAGGATGGTAAGCGCTCTAAAAAGAGCCTTTACGAAGACTATCGCTGGTTGCCGGAGCTAACAAAGCCACTTGCAGCCGCTATTTGCAGATTCACCGGAATAATTAAGAGTGATGTTGTAGTCGATTACGGCTGCGCGCGCGGATATCTTGTGAGGGCATTCATCGAAAATGGAATTGAGGCCTTTGGAATTGACGTTTCGGAATACGCAATCACGCATTCCGATCTTTTTGTTCGGGAAAAGCTG
>ENA-OSEY01002307-OSEY01002307.1-marine-metagenome-genome-assembly--contig:-NODE-2307-length-12421-cov-3.377187_pt1 | contig 12421 bp, 8 predicted proteins | sample MGYA00248465_ERZ534230 | MGnify/ENA primary metagenome ERZ534230 (study PRJEB26409, sample SAMN06344110) | marine metagenome | isolation source: Sea water from surface | place: Atlantic Ocean:Southern... | reverse complement strand
CGTGGTGAAGCAAACCACATTGGCTCCAGCAGCGACCTGTCCTGTTACTGAAACCGGGTCGTATCCTGGTGAATCCATGAAGACAAATCCTTTACTCGTCACAGTTTCAGCATATTGGTAGACTTGCTGGAGGGGGGAGGTGCCTCCTTTGGCAACGGCTCCAAGGGATTTTTCAAGGATGGTGGTTAATCCTCCTGCTTTATTCCCGGGTGATGGATTGTTGTTCATTTCCGCTTTATTCCGCATGGTATAATCTTCCCACCACTGAATCAGGTCGACAATTTTTCTTCCTACTTTTTCACTCACGGCACGTCGGGTGAGGAGGTGTTCCGCTCCATAGATTTCAGGTGTTTCACTTAAAATGGCTGTCCCTCCATGACGGACGAGCAGGTCTGCTGCTGCCCCTAAGGAAGGATTGGCCGTAATTCCGGAATAAGCATCTGAACCTCCACATTCCAGCCCAAGGGTTAAGTGACTTGCAGGAACGGTTTGACGCTGGATGGATTTGAAGTCAGGAATCATTTCACGGACCATACTGACTCCTCTTTCAACGGTTTTGCGTGTTCCTCCGCTTTCCTGAATCACCATCGTTCGTAACTGAGGTCCCGCCTCAAGCCCGGCTTCCTTGAGCCAATCCGGGATTTGGTTCACTTCGCATCCCAAACCCACTACAAGCACTGCGGCAAGGTTTGGGTGGGCAGCATATCCTGCCATGGTTCTTCGAAGTAAAGCCAGACCGTTGCCCTGATTCATTCCGCAACCTGTTCCGTGGGTGAATGCGACCACGCCGTCAAGGTTTCCAAGATCTGTTTCACCTTCCTTATCGAAAGCAGCACCGATGTACTTTGCAACCGTTGCGGAGCAATTTACGGAAGTCAGGACGCCAATATAATTTCTTGTACCGGCTCTTCCATCGGGTCGAAGAAATCCTTCAAATGTGGCCTGTTGCTCAACTTCTTCTGGAATTTTCACATCCTTCCCAAATGCGTAATCCCGCTCAAAATCACGAAGGGTGACATTATGGGAATGGACATGTTGTCCGGGAAGAATGGTCTTGGATGCAAAACCGATGATTTGATTGTATTTTCGAATCGGCTGATCGATGTCGATCCGAGCCTGGGCTACTTTGTGTCCCGCAGGGACCGGAGCTTCTGTGGTCACTCCCGGAGAGCCTGCCTCACTTCCCGCAGGAAGGGTTTTGACGGCAACTGCGACATTATCATTTGGATGCAGTTTTATGGTTGTTGGATTCATTGATGCCTCCTAAAGCAATTCTTATTTTTTTAAGGGATGATACACCCTGGGTATGCGTTGGTTCAAGCCGGTCAGGATTTCGTATGGAATCGTTCCCAAATCTGAGGCCATTTCTTCCGCAGTAATCGAATGGTTCTCCATTTGGCCGAGAATCACGGCCTCTTCACCAACAGGGATTTTTTGAAGGTTCGTATTGACCATAAACTGGTCCATGCAGACCCGGCCAACGATCGGGTTCTTTTCACCACGAATCAGAATGTTGCCACGATTCGACAGATCTCTCCGGAAACCGTCTCCATAGCCAAGTGGGATTGTTGAAACTTCAATATCCTCTTCCGGAGCCCAGGTGGCTCCATAGCTTATCGGGCTTCCCGCTTTAACGGTTTTGCTGTAAACCACCCTGGCCTTGAGACTGAGAGCTGGTTTCAGGTCAAGAAGCTTGTGTGATTTGGGATCAGGAACAACGCCATAGAGAATGATTCCAGGACGGACCATGTCAAGAAAAGTTTCAGGAAAATGGAGGATCCCTCCGGAATTGGCAAGGTGGCAGATCGGTTTTTTAGAACTGTGTTCCTGAAAATATTCAATGGCCGAATTGAATCGTTCCAGTTGCTCAAAGGTCATCGGTGATTCAGGATCATCTGCACATGCTAGATGAGAATAGATTCCAACGATCTCCAAATGATCACTTTTTGCTGCCCTGGCGAGAAAGTCTCTGGTTTCATATTCTGGAGCGCCAATCCGTTCCATCCCTGTGTCGATTTTCAAATGAACCCTGGCCCGTTTCCCGATTGATTGTACGGTTTTTTCCGTCCAATCAAGATTTTCCAATGAAGACACGGTGAACTCCAAATCCCAATCGAGAAATTCCTGGATCTGGTCCTGAAGCACCCCTCCAAAAACCAGGATAGGAATTGAGATCCCGGCTTTTCTCAGTTCGATCCCTTCCTGAGCTATGGCAACGGCCAGCCAATCGACCCCAAGTTTCTGATACAACGCTGCGGTTTCAATAATCCCATGTCCATAAGCGTTCGCTTTCACTACGGCCATGAGCTTTCTCGGGCCCGTGTGTTTCCTTATTTGCTCCAGGTTATGAGCTAGCAGATTATGGTCGACTTCAATCCAACAGGGTCTCATCAGGATTCTGTGGAAAGGTCATCCATTCCAATCTGGAAAGGCTAAGCTTGTTGACTGTAAAAACCGAAAAGTGCGCTGCAGAAAAGTTCGAAGTTTTCAATTTCAAAATCTTCATTGATTTTTTCAAGGGTCTCAAGAAATGTCTCGAATCCCGAAAACTGACGGTAGGCAGGGTAGATGCGAATTCGAATCTCAAATTTGAGAAACAAGGGGAGTAAATCATTGACGAGGGTTGCCAGTTGATTGGGATCTTCTCGAAGAAGGGTCAATACATGATGGAAAAACGCTTCGATGGCAGTTTGGAGCCTCACCTGGTTTTCTGGTAAAAGCGGGTTCTGACGATACCCTTTCCCATTTTTGGTAGAGGCTTTCCCGGGTGTAACTTTTCTTTTCTGATGTGCACTGCCTGCACCTGGGAAGTTTACGCGGTATCCCTGTTCAGAGCCTATTTCCTGGAGTAGGGCGCCAGCCTGTTTGGCATCCAATTCCAGAGGAGGGATTTCACCGCCAAGGATACGTCCCAAAAATGGATTCTTCGGATTGCTGTATACTTCGTAGGTTTCTCTTCCGAATTCATAAGGTAACGCCTGCGCACCCTTGATGTTTCTGGGGTTTTGTTCAAGAATCAGCGGCGTTTTCTGCTTGTCTCTAGGACTTTCTTCAGTCACTTATTTGCAGTGTTTTTTTGATAAAATCAGGTTGGTGAAAAAACTTCTTTTACAAATCGCTCTGGAATTCCTTCATTCACGAAACTTTTATTTAAAACGAATAAGATGAATATAACATCCGAATTTCTTCAAGTTCCAGCAAATCCTAAAGGGTTATTTCATCAAGTTCAGATTATTTCCCTCAGATGAAAGATTGCGGAACAGTCTTTGCGTCTTGTGTTCATGCAGGATCATCACCTGAATGAACTTTTCTCTCTTTATTTTTATTACCGATGCTGAATTTGATTAAAGCTGCCCTCGTCTTTCTGGGAATACTCTCACTCTCAACTTCCAAGTCATTGGCATTAGCCCCGGAATGGAAAGTATACCGGGATGTTTTTGAAAAAGGAGATTGTGCCAGGATTATCAGGGAACTTGGAGCGATTCAGCAAGCGGTTCCAGAACCCCATGGTGACTTCTGGTCGAAGTCGATGATGTTTCTGGGAAAATGTCTATTGAAGGAGAATCAACCGGAAAAAGCAAAAAAATTCATTTTACTCGCTGCAAAAGGGGTGCATTCGGATGTCGCACTTTTTCATCTCATCCAGGCGAATATTAAATCAGGAGAAAAATCGGAGGCACTCGAAAACATTTCCCAATTGTTACAGCAACCGAAGCATGTTTTCTATCTTGCCCGCATCAGGAACTTATTAAGGGAAAATTTTAATAGTGAGGATGAAAGAAAAATGCTTTTTCATTTTCTTTCTCAACATCGGGAACATCCAGAATATTTTCTTCATGATGCAAAACTGCACCAACTATTTATAACTCAATCAGATCTTTTTAAGCAGCCAGTGAACAAAAAATTACGTCTGCTTGGTTGGCTGTACCCTGAAGATGAGAAAACGGCGAAACAGTCCCATAAGTCCATTTGGCCTACGGATTTTAAAGATCTGACTCCAGAACAAATCAAACTCCGGGTTCAGAATCTCAAAAAACTGAATCTTCACCCGTATCTCATCTCACATCTGCCAAGGCTTGTTGAAGACCAGGATGCAGGGCTGCGACAATGGCTTGGTAATTCTTGGATCGATGCTCATTTCAGGACTAAGCAATATCAAAGCATCTATACAAAAATCAAAGAAGGTGAATTGGAAAAAGACTGGGGAATGTCTTCAAAAAATCTCCTCTACTGGAATGCCCTGCTCAAAATGAAAAGAAGGAAGTTAGATGAAGCTGTCAGCTATGTTGAAAATCTGAAAAAAATCGACCCGAAAAACAGCAGGCTTCCTTTCCTGTACCGTTCATTGGCAAAAAACTTTAAATCTAGACGAAAACCCGAACCGACTCACGAGTGGTGGACGAGGTTGATTAAAGAATACCCAAAGCATCGTTATACCATTACGGCTCATTGGGAAGAAGCCTGGAAGTACTACTCAAGGAATCAGTTTTATTCTTCACTGAAACACCTGGATGCAGGATTTGCGATCATTCCAAAATATTCGAAAAAGCGTCCACAGTTTATTTATTGGCGGGCAAAAACCCATGATTTATTGAAACACCAACAGGAATCAGATCAGCTTTACGGAGAATTATTTACAAAATATGCCAACACTTATTATGGCTTACGGGGAATGCTTGAGCAGGGGAAGTTAGAAGCGGATTCTGATTCTATGAAAAATCTGATTAAAAAAACTGAGCATAGGTCTGGTCAGAATTTAACGGATTCAGAGAAAATCCTTTTGAAAAGATGGGAATTTCTCTTTGACATCCTTGACAATCAACAGGCTGAAGAAGAGATGTTGAATGCTCTCAAAAAGGATCACAGCAAAAGTTTCAGTTGGAAAATCTGTGAACTTTTAAATCGTTATGAGGCATTTCACACTCTGCAAAAAGTGATTGCGAATCATTACATTTATGAACTCTATGACCAGGAAATCGGAGAAGATCCGCTTTGGGAGTTTGCTTTTCCTAGACCCTATTGGGACCATGTCCGTGAGGTCTCTTCCAAGGCCGGAATCGATCCGTATTTTGCACTGGCGATCATGCGCGAAGAGAGTCATTTCAACCCTAATGCAATTTCCCGTTCAGAAGCCATGGGCTTGATGCAGTTGATGCCGGCAACCGCCAAGGAACAGGCAGGAAGGCATAAGATCAAAGTTAACGATTTAAAGCAGTTTTTTGAACCACGACTGAATACCCTGCTGGGGACTGATTATCTGGGAAGGATTGCCTCAAGGTTCAATGATGAACTGGTTTATACAGCAGGTGGATACAATGCGGGGCCGACTAACATGAAACGCTGGCTGAAGACCTACAACAGCGCATCTCCGGAAGAATTCGTGGAACATATTCCATTCCAGGAAACCAAGGATTATGTTAAAAGGGTTTACCGTAGTTACCAGATTTACCTCCAGATTTACAGTTCCTGAGAATCATCACTAGATTAGCGATAGATACCATGACGCTTTACGCTGACAGGACTTTTAAAATCGACACCGAAAACGCGTTCAAGGTCGGTCCTCATATTGTCAGAGTTGAAAAAGAACGTTCGCCAGTGGTGAAACTCAACCTGGGGGAGCCTGATTTCCCGGTTCCAGTCCACATCAAGGATGAGATCAAAAGGCAGTTGGACCTGGACAACACCCATTACTGTGATCCCCAGGGACTGATTGGCTTGAGGGAGGCGATTGCCCGACAGGTAACTGAAACCCGTGGATTTGAAGTCGGGCCCCAGCAAGTGGTTGTCTTTCCAGGAGGCAAGCCCCCAATCGGTTTGGCCCAACAGGTTTATTGCAATCCCGGGGACGAGGTGATTTATCCTAGTCCGGGCTTTCCGATTTATGAATCATTCATCCGTTATGTGGACGCAATTCCTGTCCCTCTGCATCTTGATGAGTCCTCCGATTTTACCTTTTCACCGGAACAGTTATCAGAACTGATCACTTCAAAGACCAAGCTCATTTACCTGAATTTTCCTTCCAATCCGACAGGAGGAGTCGCCACCCGAGAACAATTGAAGGCCATAGCCGAAGTGATTGAGGAACGTTGTTCAAAGGATGTGCGGGTTTATTCGGATGAGATCTATGAAAACATCCTTTTTGACGATCAAGAACATCATTCCATTGCCTCGATGCCCGGAATGGCAAGCAGGTCCATCATTGCCAGCGGATTTTCTAAAACCTATGCCTGGACCGGTGGTCGAATCGGATACGCGGTATTTCCTAATTCCGAAGAAGCGGAGATTTTCAAAAACTTGAATATCAACTATTTTTCTTGTGTCCCGCCCTATAATCAGGAAGCGGCGAAAGTCGCCCTTGAAAGTCCTCTTTCAAAAACGGCGGTGGGAGAGATGGTTCAAACTTTTGAACAAAGAAGAAATGAAATCTGGGAAGCCTTGAACAAGGTGGAGGGAATCAGTTGCAGGAAACCCGGAGGAGCATTTTATCTGTTCCCGAACATTTCAGAAGTATGTTCAAATCTGGGATTGATGGAATTTCATGAAGGTCTTCCCGAAGCCGAAAAAAAGGAGACTTCTCCGGCAGGTTTTTTTCAGATGTTTGCTCTCTATGAACACCAGGTAGCGGTGCTCGATCGAAGATCTTTCGGAAGTCTGGGATCGGAAGGTAAACATTACCTTCGTTTGTCTACGGCCTCAGAAATCGGGGTGCTCCGTGAAGGAGTTCGGAGGCTTGAGGAGGCTTCCAAGAATCAGGCTGGACTGCAGAGGTTTCTTCAAAACCGGCCTGATCTCCAATAGTTTGGAGATTTTAATCGCCTAAACCTCAGCTTTAAATTTCCGAAACTTTAAAAAGTTTATCTTCCCAAGTTGATTACTTAATTGTGATCAAAACGATCCTTCCGGTTGGTAGGATCCGTCTCGATAACATTTGAATTTTAAATAATCCTGGAAGATGGATGGTTTGTAAATGGATTTCCCAAAAAGCATCCTGACACATTCCTGGATGCCTTCGAGAATGGAAGGGTGGGGGTGGATCAATTCTGCAAGTTCCTCAATTCCTTTTTCCATCGAAATCAGCAGGGCAACTGCCTGAATCGCACTGGAAGCATGTTCTCCCAGGGCGCGCATTCCTAGGATTTTCATATCTTCATCATCAGTGACCAGGATCTTGAAAAAACCCTGGGTGTTCCGCATGGCAATAGCCCGTGGGATGCATCTGAAATCAAAACTGGCACATCGGTAATTCAACCCCTGTTTTTGTGCCTGTTGTTCATTCATCCCGACCCCTGCCACTTCTGGATTGAGAAACATGATGGTCGAAATGTTCTCATAAATCAGGTTTCGTTTTGGACTTCCATAGATCTTTTCGACTGCATGCCTTCCCTCAAGCTCTCCTACATTGACCAGGGCGATGTCAGAAGTCATGTCTCCAACAGCATAAATGTGGTCGAGGTTGGTTTGGGTGTCGTTGTCGATGATGTATCCGATATCGTTCAGTTCCAGACCGATTTCCTTCATGCCGGTATTTTCGACATTAGGAACTCTTCCAACAGAGACCAGGGCTTTTTCTGCCTCAAACGATTCTTGTGAGTCATCAGGATGGGTCAAAACATATTTGACCTGCTTATCCTGGATTTCCATTGTTTCCAGACGACTGTTGCGATGAATCAACACGCCGTTGGCTTCAAGATTTTCCTCCACCATCTGAACAAGATCCGGATCCTCGAAAGGTAAAATCCGGTCATCCTTGGCAATCAGGTGAACACGGGTCTTCCCGAAATTCGAAAAGATGGTGGCAAATTCGCAACCGATGACCCCTGCTCCGAGGATCACCAGGCTTTTGGGTAAATCTTTGAGATTACTGATTCCATCACTGGTGAGGATGGTTTCTTCATCGATCGGAATGTTGGAAAGTCGGCGGGGTCTGCTGCCTGTAGCAATGATGATGTCTTCGGCAAAAAAGGATGTTTTATCTCCTTTGATGTCAACCTGAACCACATTCTTTGAGATCAGTTTTCCCCATCCATTCTTGAAGGTGAATAAATAGGGATTGTTTTTGATCACGCGGTTCATGTGATCCGTAAGTTGGTCCCCGCGTTCATTGACAGCTTCCTGGACCTCCTTGACGATGTTGGAAAAATGGAGAGAGGGCATCGGAAGCCCGTACCGTCTCATTTTCCGATGAAAAGATTCGTATTCCTTGGAGATTTCCCAGAAGGTTTTTGAAGAGAGTGCACCGTCGTAAATCCCAGCGCCGCCGAGCTTGTCTTTTTCAATGAGCAGGACTTTTTTACCAAAGTCAACTGCCCTCATCGCTGCGGCATACCCGGAAGGGCCGCCTCCCAGAACGCAGAGGTCGTATCGATCCATAAATCAGAAGAAGTTTAAGGATTTCAGATTTTTAGACTGCGTTCCTTGATTTCATGGTTGAGGATGCGGTCGTTTTCACTGTAGTCCACCGGCACTTCCACCAGATGAACCCCAGGGGTGTCAAAACACTGCTGCAACAGCGGGATCAATTGTTCGGTTTCCTCAACACGGTGACCTTGAGCCCCATAACTTTGGGCGTATTTGACAAAGTCAGGGTTTCCATAATCCAGCCCGAATTCGGGAAGGTTCATATTGGCCTGTTTCCACTTGATCATCCCGTAGGCATTGTCCCTTAGAATCATGACGACAAGATTCATTTTCAATCGGACAGCGGTTTCGAGTTCCTGGGAATTCATCATGAATCCTCCATCACCACAAATGGCCATCACTTTTCGTTCGGGATGAACGATTTTTGCGCCCATTGCAGAAGGTAAGCCTGCACCCATGGTGGCGAGGGAGTTGTCAAGAAGAACAGTATTCGACTGATGAGCCAGGTAATTTCGGGCAAACCAGATTTTGTAGACCCCATTATCAAGAGCGATGATTCCATCGGATGGCATCGCTTTCCTCACATCAGCAACCAGCCTTTGTGGATAAACCGGATACCGTGGGTCGTCTGCACCTTCAGCAAGATGAGACATCACGTGTTTACGGACTTCCATGAAATAGCTGAAATCCCATTTCTCCTGTTTCATGATCCTTTCCTTGATTTGCCACATACTGTTGGCGATGTCTCCAATGACTTCGAGTTGGGGAAAGTAGACTGGATCGACTTCGGCACTCATGAAATTGATATGAATCACCTGAAACGAATCCTGGGTCATGAAAAAAGGAGGCTTCTCGATGTCGTCATGGCCGACATTGATGATCAGATCCGAACGGTCAACCGCACGGTGAAGAAAATCGTTGGCTGACAGGGCAGCATTTCCTAGAAAAAGCGGATCTCGTTCATCCAAAACACCTTTACCCATTTGGGTACTGATGAAAGGGATTCCGGTTTTGTCCACAAATGCACGGAGCATCCTTGCTGGAAGTTTGCGGTTAGCTCCTGCACCAATCAGCAGGAGTGGACTTTTTGCGGACTCGATCATGTCCACAGCCTGGCGCACTGCTTTTTCTTCAGCTATTGGTCTTCGTGCCCGGCTTGCTGGAATCGGACCGACTTCCGTGTCTTCAGCGGCGATATCTTCGGGAAGTTCAAGGTGGGCCGCGCCAGGTCGTTCCTCCTGGGTGATACGGAAGGCTTCACGTATTCTGGTCGGAATGTTGCTCCCACTGACGATCTGATGGGTGAATTTGGTGATGGGGAGCATCATTTCAACCACGTCCAGAATCTGGAATTTACCCTGTTTACTGTGGGTGACCGGCTTTTGTCCGGTGATCATCACCAACGGCATGGCTGCCAACTGGGCGTAGGCTGCGGCGGTCACCAGGTTGGTTGCACCAGGACCCAGGGTTGACATGCAGACTCCGGAACGACCTGTCAAACGGCCATAAGTGGCGGCCATGAATCCTGCTGCCTGTTCATGGCGGGTCAGGATCAGTTTGATGCTCGAATTCCGAAGTGAGTCAAGCAGGTCCAGGTTTTCCTCTCCGGGAATTCCGAAAATATACTCGACTCCTTCTTCCTCAAGACATTTCACGAAAAGATCAGATGCTTTCACGTTTGTCCTTTAACTGTTGAATGTTGCCGGTGAATAGAATGCTCAAAATTGATTATGATGGATGAACATCATTAAAGCTCTCTGCCTTGGAGGCTTGAACGGCCCTCGCATAGCTCTCCGGGAGAGGTTCATTGAGGAGATCACCAGGATTTAGAAAATCATAAATTTCTGAATAATTTCGGATTTCATAAGCCTCGGTTCGGCGCATCAAATGCCAGGGTTTGAGTTCATCAGTATTCTCAAGCCCCATCGCCCCCATGATTTCACAGGCGCTTTTGACGATATTTTTCTGAAAATTGTAAACACGGACAGATTTGTCTTCAGGGACCAGACCAACCATCAGTCCAGGGTCCTGGGTTGTGACTCCAACCGGGCAAGTGTTGGAGTTGCATTTGAGTGCCTGAATGCAGCCTAAGGCCATCATCATTCCCCTGGCTGAATAACAAAGGTCGGCTCCCATCGCGAGGCGTTTGATGATGTCGAATCCGGTGGTGATCTTTCCGCTCGCGAAAATACGGATATCATTGCGAAGATCAAAACCGACCAGGGAATTGTGGACGAAAATCAGACCTTCCACGAGAGGAGTGCCGATTCGGTTGGTGAATTCCAGGGGGGCTGCACCGGTTCCTCCTTCACCTCCATCGACAGTGATGAAATCAGGAAGGATTCCTGTTTCCAGCATTGCCTTACAGATTGAAAGGAATTCTCTTCTTTTTCCGACACAAAGTTTAAATCCGATGGGTTTCCCTCCTGAAAGCTCTCTCAGTTGTTTGATGAACTGAACCAATTCCAGAGGGGTTGTAAATGCAGTGTGGCCTGGAGGTGAGTTAACGTCTCTTCCCATCGGAACGCTTCGGATCTGGGCAATCTCCTCGGTCAGTTTGGCCGCAGGAAGAATCCCTCCATGGCCGGGTTTCGCTCCCTGGGAAAGCTTGATCTCGATCATCTTCACTTGTTCCTGGGTGGATTTTTCCCGGAACATATCGGGATTGAATTTGCCGTCCTCGGTCCTGCAGCCGAAATAACCGGTTCCTATTTGCCAGATTAAATCTCCCCCTTGTTGATGATAGGGGCTGATCGAACCCTCTCCGGTGTTATGGGCGAAATGCCCCATCTTTGCCCCCTTGTTCAGGGCGATTACAGCATTTTCACTGAGAGCCCCGTAACTCATGGCGGAGATATTCAAGAGGCTTGCGGAATAAGGCTTTGTACAGTCTTTTCCTCCAACCTGCACCCTGACTTCATCCAGATCCAAATGCTTTGGGCTGAGGGAGTGATTCACCCATTCGTAGCCTGTCGCATAAACGTCACGTACGGTTCCGAATGGGACCGTGTCCCGGACATTCTTGGCACGCTCGTAAACCACACTCCTCTCCTGCCGGTTGAAAGGGGTGCCGCTGGTATCGGACTCGATGAAATATTGACGAATTTCTGGACTGATGAGCTCCAGGAAATAACGCATATGACCAACCACCGGAAAGTTTCGCAATACCGAATGACGGGTCTGGGTCATGTCCATCAGTCCTACCAGAATCAGAGGTCCCATCAGGATCAGAGACCAAAGGACTGGAGGCCAGACCAGATAAATCAAACCGTTAAGGGCCAGAACCAGAAAACTGGCTCCAATGAATAAACTTCTCATGATTCCTGTTCGATAGATGGGTAGATTCTAAATCCACCCCAGATGCTGGGTGACTGAAGGTTTAAACAAAACAAAGTAAACTTTTCTGAAGTTTGTATCCGGCACTTCTCTCTTCCATGGATTCCATAAATATTTTCAAAACATGAAAATTGAATATTCGAATCCCATGATAAATTTTCCAAAACACGCATAACTTCCAGAATTTCATTCGGTTTTGCAAGATTTTCCTCTTTCTTCAAACCTTGAAATGAAATGCTCTTACTGAAAATGATTCATTCCTAGTAGCTTATACAGATGGTATTAACTCTTATATCGCTGTAGCTACAGTTGGAAGTAATAATACAGACACTTCAGAAGGTCTAGATACAGTATCAACAATTATTGAGTTAGCGAGTATTTCTAATTTGGATAATTTCAATAGCGGAGATTATACTATAGTCACCTAGTCATTCGTTAAATATATCAATTAATTCTTTACTATCTTAAATTAGGAAAGATATGGATAATAAATAACATTCATTAATAAAAAAATGGTAAGCATGTTTGAAAGTATTAAGAGGGACAAAAGGGGGACTTTGAGGGGGAGTTTTTTAACTTTTCACTTCAAGATGTCACACATGTCACACATGTCATCCACCCCTAAGACATATCCTATAGGATGAGAACATTACCAACTATAAAATTTCTTTCCTCTGTTGAAAACTATTTTGGAAACAAATTCTTGAGCAATATCTCCCCACTTTGA
>ENA-OSEY01002306-OSEY01002306.1-marine-metagenome-genome-assembly--contig:-NODE-2306-length-12422-cov-7.051681_pt1 | contig 12422 bp, 14 predicted proteins | sample MGYA00248465_ERZ534230 | MGnify/ENA primary metagenome ERZ534230 (study PRJEB26409, sample SAMN06344110) | marine metagenome | isolation source: Sea water from surface | place: Atlantic Ocean:Southern... | reverse complement strand
CCTAAAAATGAAAAGAAACCAATTACATCTGTAACAGTTGTGACGACAACACTACCTGCAATAGCTGGATCTTGATTAAGTTTATTAAGAATGATTGGCACAAAAATTCCTGCGATAACTGAACTAATAAGGTTTATTACAATTGCTGCACAAATTAGTATTGATATGAGTAATTCTTGAAACCAGAAGTAAGTAACAATTGAAATCAAAATTGATAAAAAAATTCCATTTAGAATTGATACCAATAGCTCTCTTTTAAATAACCAGTTTAAGTTAGAGCTTTTTATTTGCTCAAGAGACAATCCTCTTATCACAATTGTAAGAGTTTGAGTAGCTGCGACACCTCCCATGCTTGCGACTATAGGCATTAGCACTGCTAAATATACAAATTTATCAATTGTTGTTTGAAAAAGATTTATTGTTGCTGCAGCTATAAAAGCAGTTAATAAGTTAATCGATAACCATAACGCTCTTGACTTTGCAGCTCTTCCTGGAGGTGCAAAAGTATCTTCAGCTATTCCTGCCAAACCAATAAGATTTTGATCTGCATCTTCAATTATTACATCAACCACATCATCGACAGTAATCCTTCCAAGTAATTTCATTTCTTCATCAACCACTGGGGCAGAAACCCAATCATTTTGCTCAAATAATTTTGCTACTTCTTTATCATTTGTATCAGCAGCAATGGGCTTCACTTCAGTTTCCATTAACTCTCTGACAGTGAGCTTGGGCTCAGATACTAAAAGTTTAGATACGGGTAATTCTCCTAGATATTTATCATCTCTTGAAACAACGAATATTTTGTCAGTATTATTAGGTAATTCTTTTTTACTTCTTAGATATCTCATTACAACTTCAAGTGAATGTCTTGGCCTGACACTTATAACATCTGTATTTAATAATCCACCTGCTGAGTCTTCAGAATACTCAAGAACAGTTCTAATTCTTTCGCTATCCCTCCTAGCAATTTTTGATAACACACTTTCTACTTTTACTTTTGGTAAATTTTGTAAGATATCAACAAGTTCATCTATTTCTAGGTCTGAGATTATCTCGACTAATTCATCAGATTTAATTTCAGCAATTAATTCTTGTTGTATTTCATCATGAAGTTCTGCAAGGATTTCACCTTCAGTAGAGGTATCAAGTAAGGACCAAATTAACCTTCGCTCTTTTGGTGGGAGAGATTCAATTGAATGCGCAATCTCTGATGGTCTCATTTCTTGCAGTTGTAAAGAGATTTGATTTAAAGATATTTTTGCATCATTGTCGGAAATATTTTTAATTAATTTATTCGTATTTATTTCTGAATTCTGCTTATCATTCATTGCATGATTTTAACTTAATAATTAAATATCTTTTGGGACTTAACTAAATTTAGATTTTTTTCTATATTTATTTATTGTTCTTCTTGCCAGATTGAATCCTTTTTTATTAAGAATGTTAGTAATCATTTGATCACTTATTCTTGATTTTGACGCATCAATTATCTTCTCAATTTCTCTAATCAGATTTGTGCTTGATACCTTTTTTGATCTCGAAACAGATGAGACTAGAAGTGACTTAAATGGAATAATGCCGCCATCATATTGAATATATTTTGATTTAAGAATTCTTGAAACAGTTGAGTTTGATAGTCTAAGTTCTTTTGCTATTTCATTACCAGCTAATGGTTCAATATCAACAGCTTGCTTGCTCAAGAATCGTTTCTGTTTTTCACATATAAATTTTGCAACCTGATAAACATTTTCATTTCTCCTATCAATTGATCTGATAAAGGATTTTGCTTCATTAGCTTTCTCAAGTAGTTTTGTATTGGGTTTATCTTTACTGTTTTTAATATTCATATAAAGTTCGCTATCAAAAACAATATTAGGTATGCCACTTTTAAGAAAATTTACCTTAAATCCATTATGATTTTTTCGTATTTCTACGTCAGGTAATACAAATTCATTTTTTTTATAATTAAGCCCAGGACTTAGATCACATTCTCTAATAATATCTAGTGCATTTTTTATATCTAATTGTTTATATTTCATTTTTAAAGTATTCTCAATTTCTTCATAAGTATTTAGATTACTTACACTTAAAATTTCATTAATAATTTCTTTATAAATGCTTTTAATTTTCATTTTATTGGTCTGGATAGCTATCATTTCTTTAAAATCCCTTGCTCCGATTCCAGGTGGATCAAAATCATGAATTACATAAAAAAGATTTCTAAGAATATCTTTCTTTGGATATTCAAATTCTAATATCTCTTCGATTTCGTCAATCTCAGAACCCAAAATACCATTTTCATCGATTGAATAAATGATGGCAGAGCATATGGCTTTATCGTGAGAATTAATTTTTTTTTCGTTAAGCTGTTGGATAAGGTAGTCATATAATCCACTTTCTTCTTCTATTGAATCAAAATCTAGTTCCTTGCTGTAGATATCGTCATAATCGGAGTCCTTTGATAGAAAAGGATTTTCATTTACTGAATCTTTGATCGTCTGGAGCAACTCATTTCTCGAAAGTTGTAATAATTCGATTGATTTTCTTAAAGAGGGTGTTATTGCCAGTTTCTGAGATAGATTTATGTTTCTGACAAGCTTTATATTCATTTAATTAAATGATTTACCTAAATACCTTTCTTTAATTGTTTCATTTGCAGTGATTTCGCTTTTGTTACCTGACATAAATACTGAGCCATCGAATAGAATATTAGATCTGTCACATATGTTGAGGGTATCTCTTACATTATGATCAGTAATTAAAATAGATATCCCGTCGTTTTTGAGATTTAGCAAAATTTGTTTTATTTCCTCAATAATTATGGGATCAACACCCGAGAATGGCTCGTCAAGCAGTACAAGATTTGGTCCAGTCAATAACATCCTAGCAATTTCTGTTTTTCTTCTTTCTCCACCTGACAACATTCTGCCAGTTTTATCTAAAATATCTGTTAATTGAAACCTCTCTATTATGTTATTAACCTCTTTACCACTATTTGGTTGATCAATTAATTGGATTGTTCCATATAGATTCTGTGAAACAGTCAAATCCTCAAAAATTGATGATTCTTGAGGTAAATATGCTAAACCTCTTTGACATCTTGCGTACATAGGGAGGCTGGATATTTCTTCATCGTTGTAAATAATTGATCCGGAGTCGATATGAGTAATGCCCGCGATTGAATAAAATGTTGTTGTCTTGCCTGCACCGTTGGGGCCAAGTAAACCAACAATTTCACCCTTGTCAATGTCTATAGAAACATCAGATAAAATTTGCTTATTATCTATGCTTATGCAAATATTTCTAGCTTTAAGTAAATTTGTCATTCTGTAGAAAGGGAATAAGTAATTTCATCTGAATTAAGATTTAATTCACTTGTCAAGAGGATTGCATTACCTAACAACTTTATATTTCTAGTTGGATTAAATACTATATTCTCAGCAGAGCCTTTGATTTGCTCGGGAAAAAAAATTTCTATACTTGCAGGTTCTCCTGAAAATTCAATAATTTCATTTTTTAAAAAAATTTTTGCTGAATTACTTTTTATGTTTAGGTCTCGAGCAATAATTGACACATCCATCTCAAGATAAATTATTTCATTCTTAGAGTCATAAAAAACTTTATTTGAAGTTACCTCCAAATCTTTTCTATCAATTTGTGGATACAAAGACAAACTACATAAACTCAGCAATAATATGATTAGGTAGTTAACTTGCACTAAGTAATTCCTGCCTCAAGCAAGGCATGCATTGTGATAACACTTGGACCCGAATTATTTCTAACAATTAAAGTAAAAATCTTATTTTGCTCCATTAACTTTGCTGCTTCTGCAGCTAGAGCGTTTGAATCAACACTTACATATTTTTTTGTCATAACATCATTTATCTTTACTTTATCAAGTTGTGTGTTTTCACTTAAAAATCTTCTTAAATCTCCATCAGTGAAGATTCCTATAATTTTTTTCTTGTCTTGAACTAATGTAACACCTAATTTTTTTGAGGATATTTCAATTATAGCTTCGCTTATAGGTGTATTTTTCTTAACTAGAGGAACCTCTTTTCCAGTAATTGCTAAATCCGAAACAAGTGTTGTTAGTTTTTTTCCGAGTGATCCAGCAGGATGACTCTTTGCAAAGTCCTCAGGAGAAAAGTTTTTAGCTTCAAGTAGAGATATTGCAAGTGCATCGCCAACAACGAGAAAAGATGTTGTCGATGTTGTAGGTGCTAAATTGTGAGGACAAGCTTCTTTTAGGATTTTTATTTCAATATGAATATCTGATGCTTTTGCGATGGAAGAGTTTTTAGAATTTGTAATTGAGCAGACACTTTTTATTTTCTTTCTTAATGCTGGCAAAATAGAAATTATCTCGTTTGTTTCTCCAGAATTAGAAAAAATTAAAATTAAGTCATTCTTATCAATCATGCCTAGATCACCATGAGCCGCTTCTGTTGGATGAATAAAAAAAGATGGCGTCCCAGTACTAGCTAAAGTTGCAGATATCTTTTCTGCTATATGTCCAGATTTACCTACTCCCATCAAAATTAATTTGCCTTTAATTTTAAGAATTTTTTTGCATAAAGCTTCAAAATCAGAATTTATTTGATTTTCAAGAAATTTAATGGACTCTGCCTGAATACAAATAGATTCTCTAGCAGATTTTAATAAGCGTTCATTATCCATAAACAAATATTACATCATCGTAATGTTATAATGAAAATATGCGTAAATTTTTTTATAGCATATCTCTTTTCATTTCAATAGCTTTTTTTAGCTCCCAGGAAATTCAGGGCGATGATATTAATAATCCTGAGATTTATGTTGATACTAAAGCTCAACAGATGGTTAGTGTAATTGTAAATAATCAAGATTTGTTTAAAGAAAATCCTGAAGATTTTAAAAAACTTATTAAAGATATATTTGAGCCTATGGTTGATTTTCGAAGAGTCTCCGCCTTGGTAATGAGTAAAAAATATTATTTGTCTGCAACACCTGAACAAAGATCAGCTTTTATAGAGATTTTTAAAAACTCTTTGTTAGATACTTATTCTTCAACACTTGCAGAATGGGGAGATCAAGAAATAGTAACTATGTTTTCAGCTGATATAGAATTTAAAAAAAATGTTGAAGTAAAACAAATGCTTGTTACCAATTCTTCAGAGTACCCAATTACATACAAGCTTAGGTTAGGTAAAGATGGATATAAAATAATTAATATAGTGGTGAATGGGGTTAATTTAGGACTTACATTTAGAAATCAGTTCAAAGCATTGGCAGATAAACATGATGAGAATATTGATGCAATTATTTCAGAGTGGAAGTCTGATGCAAACATTTACTAAATATGAATGAAGAGAAAATCCGATCAAATATCTTAAATGTTCTCCCAGACGCATTTATTTCTTTCCATGAAAAGGATTGTAATTTTAAAATTAAAATTATTTCTAGACAATTTACTGGATTAAACGTAATTCAAAGACATAAATTAATTTTAGGTGCTCTTGAGAAATTTATTAAATCGGGTGAATTGCACGCTGTCAGTCTTGAGACGCTCTTGCCTGAAGAAGATAACTGATGGAAAAACTAAGAATAATTGGTGGTGAAAGCTTGCAGGGTGAAATCAACTGCTCAGGCTCAAAGAATGCAGCACTCCCAATTATTGCAGCCTCAATATTGTCAGATAAAAAGATCATTATTGAAAACCTTCCTTACCTTCAAGATATTACAACTATGTTTGAATTAATGGGATCCATGGGCGCGGAAATCATTTTAGATGAGACTATGAATTTTTCAATTTCCACAGCAAATCTAAATAATTTTGAAGCACGATATGAATTAGTTAAAACTATGCGTGCTTCGATTCTTGTATTAGGTGCTTTGTTGGGCAAGTACGGTACTGCAAAAATTGCTTTGCCTGGTGGTTGTGCCATTGGTACTCGACCTGTGAACTATCATTTGGATGGCCTTAGAAAATTAGGGGCTGATATTGAAATCAGAAATGGTTACATTCATGCATCATGCAAGAGATTGATAGGTACTAATCTTGAATTTGAGGGCATGACAGTTACTGGAACTGAAAATTTAATAATGGCCGCAACCCTTGCCGAGGGAACTACTAGACTTAAAAATGTTGCTAAAGAACCTGAGATTATTGATTTAGCAAATTTTTTAAATATTCTTGGTGCAAACATTAAGGGTGCTGGTACTGACGAAATTATTATTGAAGGTGTAGATGAATTATCTGGAGGAAGATTTTCGATTCCCTTTGATAGAATTGAAGCAGGAACATATCTGGCAGCCGCAGTTGCAACAAATGGAAATATAAAAATCAATAAAATTGATTCATCTAGAATGGGAAACATGATTGAAAAGTTTCAGTTAATAGGAGCATTTGTTGAATTAAACGAAAATACTATTCATATCAAGATGGAGAAGAATATTGAGCCAGTAGACGTAATTACCGAGCCTTTTCCAGGATTTCCTACAGACATGCAAGCACAATTTACACTAATCAATTCTATTGCAAATGGAAGTGCCACTGTGACAGAAAAAATTTTTGAAAATCGTTTCATGCATGTTCAAGAACTTGTACGTATGGGTTGCGATATAACGGTAAATGGAAACAGCGCTCTTATTAATGGAGTGAAAAAGATTTATGGAGCGCAAGTTATGGCCACAGATTTGCGGGCATCTGCATGCCTGATTCTAGCTGGTTTGTGTGCCGAGGGAGAGACAATTGTTGACAGGGTATACCACATTGATAGGGGATATGAGCGTATTGAAGAAAAATTATCTTACCTTGGAGCAAATATTGAGAGATTGCCTAGATAGAGCCAGTCTTAATTTCAATTGTTTTGAAGTTACCAGTTTTATCAATTACTACCAGCTCAATCAAATTTCCAGGGAATGCATTTTGAAGGGTTTGATTTAAATTATCCCAGGTTGCTTTTTTTGAATTAATCTTGAAGATACAATCTGAGTTTTTAACACCAAAATTATCTTTTAGAGGTCCACTCGCAAGATCAATTATTTCAAGACATGGGCTTATTTCAGAATTAATAAAAACCTTTCTTTGAATTACTTTGAAGTTTCCAATCCAGGCTTTTTTGGCGGAGCCAAATTTAATAATCTGTGATGAGATCTTTGTTATTGTATCGATAGGCAGCGCAAAGCTTATGCCAGAAAAAGTACCATCAATTGAATAGATTTTTGAGATCATGCCAATAAGTTCTCCCGAAGTATTAATTAGTGCACCTCCGGAATTCCCCGGATTAACTGCAGCATCTGTTTGAATTAAGTCTAGGTAAGGGTTTCCAATATCACTCCTGTTTCCACTAATAATTCCTTCAGTAACAGTTATTCCAAGACCATAAGGATTGCCAACAGCAAATACTTTACTTCCAACCTCAATACTATCATTGCCAAATTTTGCTGGTCTAATATCTGAAAATTCTTTGAGCTTCAAAATTACAATATCTGATCTATTATCAAAACCAACAACTATTGCCTCAAAGATTTCATTATTGAAATTTTCTACAAAAATCTGTCTTTGATTTTTAATAACATGTAGATTTGAAATAATGTATCCATCTTTTGAAATCACAACTCCTGAGCCAAGATCTACTAATGTTTTTTGATCGCTATCCGTTGAACCTTTTATAAGAACAACACTTTTAATCGCTGATTGAATTAACGAATTGTTATCTTTGGCGTTAAAATTATTAAATAAAATTAGTATTAAAAACATCACAAGAAATGTGATGATTAAATTTATTAAATTAGCTTTTGAAAACATGAACTATCAATTAAAGTTAAATCAAATTTTAGATGAATTTGAAAAAAAAGACATTTCTTTAGATTCACATCAAAAAGATATAACCAAGAAAATATTGCTTCTTGCAATCAAAATAAAAGATGAAACTCCATTTAGGATTTTTACAAAAACAGAATTTGGTTTATATCTGCATGGAAGTGTCGGAAGAGGAAAGACTCTTATTACAAGAACAATCCTAGATCATGTTTTCAAAAATTATCTTTATTTTCACTACGCCGACTTTCTAAAGTATATTAGGAGTGAGCTTGAAAACTTACAATCTAATAAAAATCCACTAAAAAAAATAGTTTCAAACTTACAAAACACTAGAAGAGTTATTTTTATTGATGAATTTCAAGTTGAAGATATTGCAGATGCAATGATATTGAGTGATGTGATACCTAGCTTGATAAAGAAAAGATCAAAGATTTTTTTTACATCAAACTTTCCTATCAAAGGACTATACCCTAATGGTCTTCAAAGAGATAAATTCATTAATTCTATGTCTGTACTAAGAGATAAACTGAATTACTTTCAACTTAAAGGAGACCTAGACTACAGACTTAGAAACATAATCAATCAACATTCGAAGGAATCTTCAATGATTGAGATTCAATCATTTATTGAAAGTTTATTCATTACAGATGTTAAGCAAATTAATGAATTTTGTGTAAATGATAGAAAATTCCCATGCCTTTCTTGTAGTAATGAGTTTTTATGGTTATCTTACATTGATTTTTTTAAGGTTCCCGTGGGTTATGAAGACTTTAAAACAATATTTTATAAGTATAAATGGTTGTTTATTAGTGAATTTCAACAGTTGAATGATGACAATGCAGATCTTGTTCGAAGATTCATTACATTTATAGATCTGGCGTATATTCAAAAAATGAATATAAAATTGTTTTTGAAATATGAAGAAATAGATAATTTATATCAAGGCAACTTATTGAAAGATTTATGGGATAGAACTTCTAGCAGATTAATTGAAATGTCCTCTCCAGACTATTTAACATCAAATCAATAAATATATTGATTTAAATCTGTTAACTCTTTAATATGCTCGTTATTTAAAATGAACACTAAATCTATAAGAAAAGAAGATGTAGAACATTCTTGGTATTTGCTTGATGCAGAAGACCAAATACTTGGTAGATTTGCCACAGTTGTTGCAAACAAGTTAAGGGGCAAGGATAAACCAACTTTTACACCTCACGTTGATAATGGTGATTTCATTGTTGTGGTAAATGCAGCTAAGATAAAAGTTACTGGTAATAAATTTGAACAAAAGAAATATTATCATCATTCCCTTTATCCTGGAGGTTTAAAGACTTCTTCTTTCAAAGAGAAAATTAATAAAGATCCACAAGGTATAATTTTAAATGCAGTAAAAGGTATGTTGCCAAAAAATAAATTATCCAATCAAATTTTAAAAAAACTCAAAGTCTACCCAGGTGAATCTCACCCTCATGAGGCTCAAAATCCAGTACAAATTAATTTAAACAAATAATGTCTGATACTCATTACGCTACAGGTAGAAGAAAAACTTCCACTGCAAGAGTTTATCTCTCCAAAGGAAAAGGAAAGATTACTGTAAACGATAAACCACTTAACGAATATTTTGGAAGAGAAGTTGCTCAGATGTTAGTAATGCAGCCTTTAAATTTAGTGGAACTTTTAGAAAAACTAGATATAAGAGCAATGGTAAATGGTGGGGGTAGTTTTGGGCAAGCCGGTGCAATTCGTCATGGCATTTCAAGAGCACTCGTTGAATATGATAATGAGTTAAGACCACAACTTAAAAAGGCAGGTTATTTAACAAGAGATCCACGTAAAGTTGAGAGAAAGAAATTTGGCTTAAAGAAAGCAAGAAAAAGCTCACAATACTCTAAGCGTTAATGGTTTATATTTATTTTTTATAATATAATATAAGCCATAATAATGGAACAAAACCCCGATAAAACTCGTCGTAAAGTGTTGATAAGCATGACTGCTTCTGTTGGTGCTGTAGGTGCAGCGTTTGCAGTAACTCCCTTTATTGCATCTTGGAATCCAAGTGCTAAAGCCAAAGCGATGGGTGCTCCAGTGAAAGTGGATATTTCAAGAATTGAAGTAGGTCAGATTATTCAAGTCGCATGGAGAAAACAACCAGTCTTTGTAGTTAGACATTCTCAAAATGCTTTAAAGAGTCTGGTGAAAGTTGAAAATAAACTAGCGGATCCAAATTCTATTTCGATAGAAGAGCCTTATAGAGATCTTCATCCAACTCGATCAAAGAGCAATGAATACTCTGTTTTAGCTGGAGTTTGCACTCATCTTGGTTGTGCACCAAAATATCATCCTGAAGTTGAACCAAAACCTTGGGATGCAACTTGGCTTGGTGGATTTTTTTGCCCATGCCATGGATCAATGTTTGATATTGTTGGGAGAGTATTTAAAGGTGTACCAGCTCCTACAAACCTAAAAGTACCCCCACATAATTTTCAAGGCAATACATTAACAATTGGCGAGGATAAAACATAATATGGACACTATATACAAATGGTTTAACGAAAGACTACCTATCTCAAATACTTTTGAAAGACATCTATCAAAGCATCCTGTACCTAAAAAAGTCAATTTTTGGTATTTATTTGGTGCATTAGCATCAGTTGTTCTGATTGTGCAAATCCTGTCAGGAATCTGGTTAATGTTTGGTTATGAAAATAGTGAAGAGGGTGCATTTGCATCTGTCGAGTACATCATGAGGGACATAGACTACGGTTGGCTTATAAGATATATGCATACAACAGGAGCTTCAATGTTCTTTGCAGTTGTTTATCTACACATGTTTAGAGGATTACTTTATGGTTCATACAAGAAGCCACGAGAGCTTGTATGGATATTTGGGATGAGCATTTACTTAATTATGATGGCAGAAGGTTTCCTAGGTTATGTTTTACCGTATGGCCAGATGTCTTACTGGGGCGCTCAAGTTATTATCTCTTTATTCGGCGCTATTCCGTATATTGGTGAATCTCTTGAGATTTGGATAAGAGGAGACTACTACATATCAGGCTCAACAATCTCAAGATTTTTCGCATTGCATGTTGTTGCTTTACCATTAATGTTAATTGCTCTTGTGTTCATGCACTTGGTTGCATTACATGAAGTAGGAGCTGGTAATCCTGAAGGCATTGATATTGAAAAACATTTAGATGATGATGGAATACCGCTTGATAGTGTTCCATTTTTTCCTTACAAAGTTTTAAATGCACTTGTAGGAATTGGTGTGTTTGGAACCGTTTTTGCAATATTTATGTTTTTCTTCCCCGAAGGCGGCGGTTATTTCATTGAAGCACCAAACTTTGAGGAAGCAAATCCATTAAGCACACCTGAGCATATTGCTCCCGTTTGGTACTATTCACCATATTATTCAATGTTGAGAGCTGTGCCTGACAAACTTGGTGGTTTTGTAGTTATGGCCGCTGCAGTCGCAATCTTATTTGTAGTGCCATGGCTAGATAGGAGTAAAGTAAATTCAATAAGATATAAAGGTATTTGGAGCAAGATAGCAATTTTGTTATTCGCAGTTAGTTTTATTACATTGGGATACTTGGGCACTGTTCCCGTTACAGAGATTAGGACTTTGATGAGTATAATTTGTACGATTATTTACTTTTCTTTCTTTTTATTGATGCCAATTTACACAAGCTTTGAAAAAACATCTGTTCCACCTGAAAGGCTATAATGAAGCATATCACGCCTCTTTTTTTTCTAATATTTGCAACATATATATTCTCGGCTGGTGATGGCGCGCCTTGTGGTGATTATGGTGAGTGCGACACTTTCAAACCTGATCTTTGGAATAGTGAATCTTTACAAAAAGGCTTTTCAACTTATATTAATTATTGTTATGGTTGTCACTCCTTAAAATATTCAAGATGGAATAGAATTGCAACTGATTTGGATATACCCGAAGATTTAATGTTTAAGTATTTAATTTTCGATTCAGAAGTGAAATCAGGCGATTTAATGACAGGTTCTATGATCAAGTTTAATGCTGAACAATGGTTTGGAGTTGCACCCCCAGATTTGACGCTCGTTACAAGAGCTCATAGTCCTGAATGGGTATACACCTATTTGCGAACATTTTATGAGGATGAATCAAAACAATATGGCGTTAATAATCTAGTTTATCCTGGTGCTGCAATGCCAAATGTACTCCTATCACTTCAAGGCCAACAAATACTTGGATGCAAAGATATTTTGACATACGCATCTAATGGAGGTGTAAAAAGAGACGAAAAAGGAAATAATATTACTGAAGAAAGATGTGGCTATCTTTTATCATTGAACAATGGTCAATTAAGTACAGAAGAGTTTGATCAACTAATTTATGATCTAACAAACTTTTTAACCTATGTAGGTGAGCCAGCAAAAAGAGTTAGAGAAAGGATGGGTTGGTATGTTATATTCTTCTTTATTATTTTTACAGCATTAGCTCATTTACTCTATAGAGAATATCAAAAAGACTACCATTAATTTTAAGAAAGATGATTTTATACTCTGACAAAGACGATCACTACAGTCATAGGGTAAGAATTGTTCTTGCTGAGAAAGACATAGC
>ENA-OSEY01002305-OSEY01002305.1-marine-metagenome-genome-assembly--contig:-NODE-2305-length-12427-cov-2.618623_pt1 | contig 12427 bp, 8 predicted proteins | sample MGYA00248465_ERZ534230 | MGnify/ENA primary metagenome ERZ534230 (study PRJEB26409, sample SAMN06344110) | marine metagenome | isolation source: Sea water from surface | place: Atlantic Ocean:Southern... | reverse complement strand
AGTTTCAACAGGCCCCACAACCTCTCCTATTTTGACTGAAAAAATTTCTTCACTTGCGTGTGCTAATTTTGCCTTTGAAAACGTACCGTAAGCTACATCGTCCTCAGTTAAGCCGCGTTCTAACGACAATTCATCAAAGTCGGTATCATTATTTTTTATTTTTGAAATTGCAGAACTGGCTTCATCAGCACTCAAAAAAGAGAGTCTGTCGATAGTTCTTTCTTCCGGTTTATTGTATTCGCTCTTTTTTTCTTCATATATATTTTGTAAAGTTCCATTATCTATTGGTACGCTATCAGCGAGCATTTCGGGTTCTAATATGGCGTAAGAAATCATCTTGCTCTCAGGTACAGTATATTGTTCGGTATTTTTATCGAGAAACTCCTGTAATTCTGCATCGGTTGGGTTTTCAGCGATAAACTCTACACTGTCAGCGGTTAAAACTTGGATGTTAAAGCTCCTTGCTTCCAGTAAAAAGGCTGCTAACAATTCAGCTTGAATTTTGTTGATGGTATTTCCGGAAAGAATGCTTTGGGATAAAATGTTACGGGCTGTCTCAGCTCGGATTTCTTCTTCAAATTCAGCAGACGTGTATCCAGCATTTTCAAGGGCATAATTGTAGGCATCTTGATTGAAGGCGCCGTCAGGCCCTTTAAAAGCATTTAACGAGATAATATTATCCCGTACGCTATTATCGTCCACAGATAGTGAGAGTTTAGTAGCTTCATTTTCTAATAGTTTATCAGTTACTAATCTTGAAAGTACTCTTTGTTGGATACCAAAAGCTTGCAGTTGCTGAAGTGTAAGTTGCTGACCAAACTGTTGACTCGTATTCCTCAATTCACTCTGAAGCGCTCTAACATATTGGTTTACCGTGATGTCGGTATCGCCTATTTTGCCAATTGTCTTTACATTGCCACTTAGATTTCCTGTTCCGAAGCCTATAAGACCTACAAACAGAAATCCAAGTAAGATCCAAACAAATATTTTTGAAACTGAGGTTTTACTTTTTGTCATTATTTTTTCCTGCAGAAAAGCTGTTGTTTATGTAAAGTGCTTATTGTTCAGTAGCAAGGAGGTTGTTTAGCATTATTCGGTCGAAACCTTATTATTGACCTCGATAGGGCTCCACATATTGAAGTGCCATGTCCCAAGGAAAAAATATCCAAGTATCCTGGCTCACCTCTGTAATAAAAGTCTCAACTTGACTTCGACCTAAAGGTTTAGCGTAGACAGTGGCAACGTGAGCCTTAGGCATCAGTGAGCGCACCGCCTCAAGGGTCTTTCCTGTATCTACTAAATCGTCGATGATCAGTATACCGGTTCCGTCCCCTATAAGATCATTATTGGGTGACTTTATAATTTTAGGCTCAGATTGAGATTGATGGTCATAGGATTTAACACTAATTGTATCAACTGTTCTGATATCTAATTCTCTAGCAACTATCATCGCAGGGGCCATGCCCCCACGAGTGATCGCTACCACGGCTTTCCATTGACCATTGTCTGGGCCTTTGCCATCAAGACGCCATGCTAATGCTCTTGCATCTCTATGAATCTGATCCCAGCTAACGTGAAACCCTTTTTCGTGTGGTAATCTTTCACTCATTAGTCTTTTTCCCCGTCACAACGTCAATATCAGGAGCGTCAACAGCCTTCATTCCCACAACATGGTATCCAGCATCAACATGAACGGTTTCACCTGTAACTCCTGAACCCAAATCCGATAATAGATAAAGTCCAGATTTTCCAACATCCTCGATTGTGACATTTCTTCTTAACGGAGAGTTTAGTTCATTCCATTTAAGAATATACCTAAAATCTCCTATTCCACTAGCTGCTAAAGTCTTAATAGGACCGGCAGAGATAGCGTTAACCCGTATTCCATCTTTCCCTAAATCTTCTGCTAGATACATAACTGACGCTTCCAATGCAGCTTTTGCTACTCCCATTACGTTGTAGTGAGGCATTACTTGTTCCGCGCCATAATAAGTGAGAGTTAATATAGAACCGCCATTTTGCATGAGATCTGATGCCCGCTTTGTTACTGCGGTAAAGGAGTAAACTGAGATATCCATCGTATTAATAAAGTTTTCTTTGCTTGTCTCAACATAACGACCTCTCAATTCTGATTTGTCTGAAAAACCTATTGCATGTACGACAAAATCTAAATTTCCCCATTGTTTTTTGATTTCTGCGAAGGTCGAATCAAGACTGTCAGGTATGCTTACGTCGCACTCCAACAAAAAGTCAGAACCCACGGAGTTAGCAAGTGGCAAAACCCGTTTCTTTAAAGCTTCACCTTGATATGAGAATGCAAGGTCAGCTCCAGCTTCAGCACATTCTTTAGCAATACCCCATGCTATTGATTTGTCATTAGCCAGGCCCATTATTAAGCCTCGCTTACCTTTCATCAGCATATTTGACATTAGTAAAACTCCAACGATACTACTTGAATGGCATTTAAATTATTGTTGCATGCTCATCAAGAGAAAGCACATTGTTACGTATAATTTATTTATTGTTGTTTTGAAAAACAGGTGAACTGATGACTGATAAAAATGATATTTTTTCTGGTGACAACCCTTTTCAAATTTTTAAACGTTGGCTTCATGATGCCAGTAAAACGGAAATTAATGATCACGATGCTATAGCTTTATCAACAGTAGACGTTGATGGGCTGCCAAACGTTAGGATGGTGTTGCTGCGGGGTATAGAGGATTCTTCTTTTGTTTTTTACACTAATTATGGAAGTGTCAAATCCCAAGAAATATCAACTAATCATTTGGCTGCTTTTGTATGGCATTCAAAATCTTTGAGAAGGCAAATAAGAGTAAGAGGCAAAGTTGAAAAGGAAGATGGTAAAAAAGCTGATGACTACTACAGGAGCCGCTCACTAAAAAGCCGAATTGGAGCTTGGGCTTCTGTTCAGTCTCAACCACTGAAGTCAAGATCTTCTTTAATGGAGCAGGTGGAATATTTTGAAAAAGAATTGGGAGACAAGCCAAGTCGTCCTTCATTTTGGGGTGGCTGGAGAATTCAACCTTTGGAAATGGAGTTTTGGGCTGATGGTGATGCACGCTTGCATGATAGATTTAGATGGAGCAGAGCAACATTAAACGAAGATTGGAATATTCAGAGGTTAAACCCGTAAATCATTTGCAACCAAAAAATTTTGTATAATGAAAAGTTACCCCTTTATTCGACCTCTTCTATTTTTGGTATTTTTTATTGTTTTAACTAATGAAAACGTATCAGCAAGCTCTTTTGAAGATGAAAGTTGCAGTCCTTATGCTCAGTTGATCATTGAAAATAAATCTGACGGTAAAGCCCCTTTGATCATTGAGGCGGTGGTTGCAAATGAGCCGGGTGAGAGGGCAATTGGCTTAATGAACCGTACTGAATTATCTGAAAATGCGGGTATGCTATTTGTATACGAAAAACCGAGCGCACCAAAATTTTGGATGAAAAACACTTTAATACCTTTGGACATTATTTTTCTGGATAAGAGCGGTAAGATAATAAAGATTTTTGAACAAGTTCCTAGATTAAGTGAAAATAAAATCACAGCGGGTAAAAATATTTCTTTTGTACTCGAAATAAATGCAGGATTAATAGAGCAATTCGAAGTTGACCCAAAGTGGAAACTGGATCTTACAGATTTTTTTAAAGCATCTAAGCCATTTTGCTGAATAATATTTTGATATGTAATTATTGAAAAAGGGTCTTTTCAAAAGTTTCCTCTTTGTTTAGTACAACAACCAGTCGGGGCGTAGCGCAGCCTGGTAGCGCACCTGTTTTGGGTACAGGGGGTCGCAAGTTCGAATCTTGCCGTCCCGACCATTCTAAAAATGTACTCGTTTAAATTTCTGGGTAGAGATTCTCGAAAATTGATCCCGCGTCATATCTAAAATTGTTACATAAGGACGCATTTTTGCCAATTATTTAGGCACAAAATATTTTTTTTTGAAGCTGCTTTTAATGATTCATTTCATTAATCTTGGTGTGAACACAATTTGCTAAGCAATAAAAAAATAAGGAAATTTTATTTGATAGAAATTATTTTTGTTCAACCAATTTGTTAATTACTAAATGACAGCTTTTTAATAATTTAAAAGGTCAAGTAAAAAAGATTAAATTTTTTTTAAAAAAAACATTGACCACGGCTAGGTAAATACGTCAGGTTGTGGAGGCTAGGGGTGAAACCACAATATATAGTGGTGGAGCGGTCATTTCCCGTAAGAGCATCTATACGATGTCAACAACTGGTTGGGTGTAAACAAGCCTCGCCGGATAGACCACTTCCTTTCATGAGCCCCTTTAATACAAAGTAGACGAATGGGGCAGAAATAAAATGAAAATAAAAAGAAAATTTACTAAGGCGGGACAAGACGCATACGCTGGTATTAAGTTTATAAAGACGACGTCTGAGATCAGAAACCCTGACGGCACAATAGTGTTTAAGCTGGATGATGTTGAGGTACCAGAAAATTGGTCTCAAGTGGCCAGTGACGTGATAGCACAGAAATATTTCAGAAAGGCCGGCGTTCCTAGCGAGTTAAAATCAGTAAAAGAAAAGAACGTACCTGCGTTTTTATGGAAATCGCAAAAATCGTCTGCTGATACTCCTACAACAGGAGAGAATTCATCAAAACAAGTTTTTGACAGACTCGCCGGTGCTTGGGCGTATTGGGGGTGGAAAGGTGGTTATTTTTCGACCGAAGAGGATGCTAGTGCCTATTTTGACGAAATGCGATACATGCTTGCAACTCAAATGGCCGCTCCAAACAGTCCACAGTGGTTCAATACCGGATTGCATTTGGCCTATGGAATAGATGGTCCAGGGCAGGGGCATCACTATGTTGACTACAAAACTGGTAATTTAGTAAAGTCTTCTTCTGCGTACGAGCATCCACAACCTCACGCATGCTTCATTCAATCTGTTTCTGATGATTTGGTGAATGAAGGCGGCATAATGGATCTTTGGGTCCGGGAAGCTCGCCTGTTTAAATACGGGTCTGGAACTGGCACCAACTTTAGCTCTCTTAGAGGTGATGGCGAAAACCTTTCTGGCGGGGGGGCATCATCGGGACTTATGGGGTTTCTGAAGATAGGCGATCGAGCTGCTGGAGCAATTAAATCAGGTGGCACAACTCGTAGAGCTGCCAAGATGGTAATCTGCGATGCGGATCACCCTGATATTGAAGAGTTCATTAATTGGAAAGTCAAAGAAGAGCAAAAGGTCGCCAGTATTGTGGCAGGCTCAAAAATGCATGAGCAGAGACTAAATGAAATCTTCTCGGCTATTCGAAAATGGGATGGAAGTAATGAAGACGCTGTAGACCCATCAAAAAACAGTTCTTTGAAATTAGCTATCAGAGAAGCTAAAAAAGTAGCGATCCCAGAAACTTATGTGAAAAGGGTACTTGATTACGCCAAACAAGGTTATGCAAGTATTGAGTTTCCAACTTATGACACAGACTGGGACTCAGAGGCATATGCATCTGTATCGGGCCAAAACTCTAACAATTCTATTAGAGTGACGGACGCTTTTCTTAAAGCTGTTAAAGAAGATAGCGACTGGGAGTTAATACGTCGAACAGATGGTTCTGTTGCAAAAACAATAAAAGCAAGAAAGCTATGGTCGGACGTCGGGCATGCTGCCTGGGCTTGTGCAGATCCAGGTATACAATTTCATGATACCGTGAACGCTTGGCACACATGCCCTGAGGATGGTGAAATTCGCGGTTCTAATCCTTGTTCGGAATATATGTTTTTAGATGATACAGCATGTAACTTAGCATCTATGAACCTGCTAACGTTTCTAGTCGATGGTAAGTTTGACTCAAAAAGTTATGTGCATGCTACTCGCTTATGGACCCTAACACTCGAAATTTCTGTTTTAATGGCCCAGTTCCCTTCAAAAGAGATTGCTCAGAGGTCTTATGACTTTAGAACATTAGGTTTGGGTTACGCTAATATAGGCGGGCTTCTCATGAATATGGGTTTTGGCTATGACAGTGATGAGGGTAGGGCTCTTTGTGGGGCATTGACAGCTATTATGACTGGGACCGCATATGCTACGTCAGCAGAAATTGCGCGTGAAGTTGGGGCATTTCCTGGCTATGAAAAAAATTCCTCACATATGCAAAGAGTTATAAGAAACCATCAAAATGCAGCTCATGGAGAAACAGACGGTTATGAAGGCCTTTCCGTTAAGCCATTACCCCTAGATCACAAAAATTGTCCAGATAGCGATTTGATAGATCTTTCCATGAAATGTTGGGATGATGCGAGGAAGCTAGGTGAAAAACATGGATTTAGGAATGCCCAAGTTTCTGTGATAGCGCCAACTGGCACCATTGGTTTAGTTATGGATTGTGATACAACTGGAATTGAGCCAGATTTTGCTTTAGTAAAATTCAAAAAGCTAGCAGGGGGCGGTTATTTTAAAATCATTAATAGATCAGTTCCAGCAGCATTGGAGAAGATCGGCTATGGATCAGCTCAAATCGAAGAAATTATATCGTATGCAGTAGGTCATGGGACCATCGGAAATGCACCAGTAATAAATCATACAAGTTTGGCTGGTCATGGATTTGGAAAAGCAGAGCTTGATAAGATTGAAGGCTCTTTGGTATCGGCTTTTGACATCCGTTTCGTATTTAATCAGTGGACTTTAGGGGCTGAGTTTTGCACCGATGTACTCGGTATACCCGCGGATAAGCTTAATGATCCAACTTTTGATCTGCTCAGACATCTAGGGTTTAGCAAAGCTGATATTGACGCTGCTAATGATCATGTCTGTGGAACGATGACGCTAGAGGGTGCTCCCCATTTAAAGGAAGAACACCTGAAGATCTTTGATTGTGCTAATCCATGCGGTAAAAAGGGCAAACGGTATTTATCAGTGAATAGTCATATTTACATGATGGCGGCTGCTCAATCGTTTATTTCTGGTGCAATATCCAAGACAATAAACATGCCAAACGATGCAACGATTGAAGATTGTCAGAAAGCTTACGAGTTAAGTTGGTCGCTTGGGACGAAAGCAAATGCTTTGTATAGAGATGGCTCTAAACTTTCGCAACCACTTGCTGCAGCCTTGGTTGAAGATGACGATGAGGCGGCGGAAGTATTAGAAACTGGCTCTACACAAGAAAAGGCCGCTGTGATTGCTGAGAAAATAGTAGAAAAAATAGTAGTCAAAGAAGTAGCCAAATCGCGTGAGCGTATGCCGGAGAGGCGGAAAGGTTATACCCAAAAGGCAGTGGTAGGGGGCCATAAGGTGTATCTAAGAACCGGCGAATACTCTGATGGTTCTTTGGGTGAAATTTTCATTGATATGCATAAAGAGGGTGCTGGTTTTAGGGCCATGATGAATAATTTCGCTATCGCTGTCTCCGTTGGACTGCAATATGGAGTACCATTGGAAGAATTTGTTGATGCATTTACTTTTACTAAATTCGAGCCAGCGGGCATGGTACAGGGTAACGATAGTATAAAGAATGCAACTTCTATCTTAGATTATATATTTCGTGAATTAGCGGTTAGCTATTTAGATCGAACTGATCTTGCGCACGTAAAGCCTGAAGGAGCAAGTTTTGATGATTTGGGAAGAGGTCAAGAAGAGGGTGTTAGTAATTTAAAAGAACTATCGGAAACTGGTACCTCTAAATCACTCGAAGTTTTAAAACAGATAAGTTCTACAGGCTATTTAAGAAAGAGGTTGCCTCAGGAGCTTGTCGTACTGCAAGGAGGACAAACTAATTTAGCATTAGATAACAGTAACCTGGAGGCTGATGTTCTAGTCGATGCTAATGCGTCGGTATCGGAGCCTGAGGTAAGCGCTGTTGATGCTCGTACGAAAGCAAAGATGCAGGGATACGAAGGTGATCCGTGCGGAGATTGCGGAAACTATACACTTGTTAGAAATGGAACTTGTATGAAGTGTAATACATGTGGTGCAACTTCGGGTTGTAGCTAATTCGGTACATGGAGAGGGTGCGCTCTCTCCTAACGCCGCTCAGGCCACAGGCAAAAAATATTTATCTCGAGCAGCATAATTATGAGCTTGAATGGCGAAACTAAAGGGGCGTAGGCCCCTTTTCTTTATAAAGCTGAGATTTTATTAATTCCGGAGATTATTGTTTATTTCGAGGATTAGATTAGTCCAAAATTCTACATTTTGTGCTCCGGTAACAACGTGTTGTCCGTTTACAATAAAAGTTGGTACTGAGTTAATTCCCATTCTTCTAGCAGATTGATCAAGTTTAACGATGTGTTCACTATCATTTTTCCCTTCTAACAGCCTTGTTATAAGGGCTTCATCAAGTCCAGAATCCTTTGAAAGATTAATCAAGACACGCTTTTTACCAATATCTTCTCCTTTAATAAAATACGCTCTAAACAATGAAGAGATTAAAGCGCTTTGTAAACCTTCTTGCCAAGCCCAAAATATAAGCCTATGCGCAGCAAGCGTATTTGGAGTTTTAGCAATTTTATCTAGTTGCAAATCAAGTCCAGCAAGTTTTGCATGTTCTACGACTGGAAGGTAAGCTTTAATAGCTAGATCCCTGTTTCCAAACTTATTTTCTAAATATTTTTTTCTATCCATTCCTTCTATCGGCATGTCTGGGTTTAATTGAAAGGGATGCCACTGTATACTAAATGGATGGTCTACTGTTTTTTCTAATGCTCTATCTAAATAACTTTTCCCTATATAACACCAAGGGCATATAGGATCAGAGTATATGTCTAGTTTTATCATCGGTGACCCATGTTAATAAGGCTTAGTTACATAAACGAATAAATGTTCTAATTTTCTTTCCACCATACATCAGGAAAAAAACCTATTCTATCACCATAAAGAGGGGTTTTGTCTGGATATTTTAGATTTGATTTGTGCGCTATACGGCTCGGCCCGTTATGATAAATTGGGATAACATAGCGACCTGCCATCAAAAGACGATCCATGGCTCTAGTTATAGACTGTAGCTCTCTTAATGAGCTTGATTTCATTATTTTATTCAAAAGATCATCCATTTTGGGAGACTTTATTCCCATCAAATTTCTTGTTCCCTCTACATCTGCATATTCAGACGACCAATAGAGATACTGTTCGTTTCCAGGACTAAGGGATAAATCCCGCGAGTAGGGGGCCATATCAAATTCAAGTTTTTTAATTCTTTCCCAATACTGAGAGCTATCAGCTAACTCGATTTTGACATCAATACCCAATCGACTAAGTGAAGTTGAATACATTTCGACAATCGATTGGTATTCTTGTGCACCCTGTCGAAGCAAAATTGAAAAGCTAAATTGGCGTCCCTGACTATCTAAGAGCTTTCCATCAATAACATTAAATCCAGCGATACTTAAATTTTTTAAAGCTTTTTTCATATTAGCTCTGTTTCTTTGTGAACCATCACCTTTTGGTAGTTTATAACCTTCCAAAGTTCCGGGCAGAAGAGTTTGATCTGAGTTTTCTAGTAACCTCAAGACATCGCCGTCAGCAGCGCCCTCTTTCATCCCAAGAATTGAATTGGAGAAATACGAAGAAATGCGCTCTTGTCTCCCAGCATTCTGAGCTTCATTAATATACTCAAAGTTAAACGCCTCAATTAAAGCTTGCCTTACTCTCCAGTCAGAAAAAAGGGGTCTTCGGCTATTCATCACTAAACCTCTCATACCGGTGGGTCTTCCGTGTGGTATTTCAGATTTTATAACTTGTTTGTTTGTTACTGCCGGAAAATTAAATTGCGTCTCCCATTTTTCCGCGTTGCCCTCTCTAAAAATATCTATTTCACCAGCTTTAAATGCTTCAAAAAGTACTGTTGCGTCACCAAAATATTCAATTGATATTTCATCAAAATTTAAAGTGCCCTTTCTAAAAGGAAGGTTAGTTCCCCAATAATCGGGATTCCGAGCCATGGTAATAGACTTCCCAGGTTCTATATTTGAAATTACATAAGCTGCCGTTGAAATAGGAATTGTTTCTATACTCGATTTTTCAAAATCTATGTTATCCCATTGTGCTTTTTTGAGAATTGGCCTCATACCCGCTAAAAGTGCCAATTCTGGATTATCTTCGTTGAAAGATATTTTAACTTTTCGCAGACCAGTTTTTTCTATGCTTTCAATTTTTTTCCAAAGACCTCGGTATCGCCAGTGACCGATCGTTCCTAGGGTTTTGTATGACCAAATAATGTCCTCTACTGTAACAGGAGAGTTATCGCTAAATTTAGCTTCTTGCCGAATTGTAAACTCGACCCATTCTCGATTCGGTCCAGTTTCAATCGATTCTGCTAAAAGGCCATATAAGGTAAAAGGTTCATCCCAACTTCTACCCATAAGTGTTTCATAATTCCAAAAACGAAGCTGCCAAGGAGAACGTCCTTTAATGATATGAGGGTTCACAGAGTCAAAACTTCCTACTGCACCAATTCTCAAAACACCCCCTTTTTGTGCACTCTGGCTGGCATAAGGAAGGGACACAAAATCATGTGGTAACTGCGGGGTGTCATACATAGAAATTGCGTGTTTTCGTTGGGAAAAGGCTACTTCAACACCAAATAAAAAATATACTAAAATAAATAAACTGAGGAAGTTCTTTAGTTTAAAAGTCATTATAAAAAGCCGATGCATAAATAAAATTAATTAACTACCTAATTTATTAAGATCTAAATTACTGATTTACAAACTTTTTGCTTGGAGTCGGGAGTTATAAGTTGTATAAAGACTTTACTGCTCGATAGGTTTCTTGCCTGTATGAAACCTGCCTCAATGACTTAGCGCCTGCTTTTGCAGGCGCTTTTTTTTATTTTGTAATGGATAAAATATTGAAGCCGAATCAATGATTGTTAGACTTTTTTGTTGGCTCGACCTTTTTTAGTGGTAATTTTTGAAGAAGTTTTTTTCGCTGGTGGATAAACTAAACCTGCAGAGATAACTAATTTTGCGGCATCTTCAATTGACATGTCTAGTTCAATGATATCTGCTTTTGGAAAAAATAACAAAATCCCAGATGTGGGGTTTGGTGTTGTTGGAACAAAGACAGACACCATGGGACCGGTTGAAGAATTTCGTTCCGCAATCTCCCCTTTTGCTGTAGTTGAAATGAACCCAATAGCCCATATGCCTTTTCGGGGATATTCAATCATACAGGCTTTTTCAAAAGATCGCTCTTGTTGTGCAAAGACAGTTTCAGCAATTTGTTTGATGCCTGAATAAAAAGAACGCACAACTGGCATTCTGTTTACTAAATTTTCAGCATATTTTATAAACGAACGCCCAATTAAACCTTTTGCTAGCCAACCCACTAATGTTGCGAAGACTAAGAATACTACTACTCCAACACCTCGTATATTTAACTTGAGGTCGTAGCCAAAAAGAGTATTTAATATTTTTTCGGGTCTGTAGGCATCTGGTACAAAAGGCAGAACAAATCCATCAAACCATCCAATTACACTCCAAATTAGCCAAATTGTTAGAGCCACTGGAGCAATAACAACGATACCTGTTAAAAAACTTGTTCTTAGGCGTGCGAGCATATTTTTATTGTTGCCAATCTTATTTATAACTAATTTTTTTGCTTTATTATTTTATTTAACAAGCCTTACTACTACTGAATTCTTTAAAAACACAATGCAATTTGTGATGCAAGTTTTGCATTGTTCTTAATTAGTGCGATATTGGCTAAAAGTGATTTGCCTTTGGTAAGCTCATTAATTCGTGAGAGTACAAAAGGTGTCAGTTCCTTGGTAATGATATTTTGTTCATTGGCGCTCTTTACGGCATCCATTATTATTGGCTCCATCTTTTCAAAAGGAATTTGATCTTTCTTTGATATTGGGTTTGCAATTAACTGACCTCCGGAAAGGCCAAGTTCTTTTCTTATTTCATGGGATTTGGCTATCAAACAAGGGTCGTTTAGTGACAACGGAGATATGAAAGGACTGTCACTTGACCAGAAGGCTGGTAAATAAGTCTGTCCAAAAGTGATAACTGGAACTCCAAGGGTTTCTAAAAACTCTAATGTTTTAGGAATATCAAGAATAGCTTTAGGTCCAGAACAGACAACTGAAATACCTGTCTTTGCTAACTCTTGTAAGTCAGCTGAAATATCAAACGTCTTTTCAGCAAATTTATGAACCCCACCAATTCCGCCTGTAGCAAAAATTTTTATACCAGCAAGATCTGCGATTATCATTGTAGCAGCAACTGTGGTAGACCCAGTTTCTTTTTTTAACAAGCAATGCGCCAAATCTGCTCTAGATAATTTTCTTGTATTCCTTCCAGTAGATAATTCTTTTAGTGTTTCATCTTCTAGGCCAACTTTTATTACTCCATTGATAATAGCTATAGTAGCAGGTGTAGCGCCACTGTCTCTTACTATGGTTTCAACAGCTTTGGCAGTTTTCAGATT
>ENA-OSEY01002302-OSEY01002302.1-marine-metagenome-genome-assembly--contig:-NODE-2302-length-12438-cov-9.749130_pt1 | contig 12438 bp, 16 predicted proteins | sample MGYA00248465_ERZ534230 | MGnify/ENA primary metagenome ERZ534230 (study PRJEB26409, sample SAMN06344110) | marine metagenome | isolation source: Sea water from surface | place: Atlantic Ocean:Southern... | reverse complement strand
CTATTGCTCTGATAGAATTAGTTTTTATTTCATTAGCACCAATTTCAGTTGCTTCTGTCTCTATGAAATTTGCTCTAAATTTATTTTTATAATCAAAATCAGACCTGAAACTCTTCCCATTTTCCGGGATAAGACTAGCAATCCAATATTTATCAGTAATACCCAGCCATCCAGTATTCGCATTTATAGAGTATTTTTTTTCCTCTATATCATCATAATCCTCTTCAACTAATTGATCGTCAAAAACACCAATTAGTCCCTCATGCAAAATATAAAAATTTGTTACTTCTGGTGCAATGTTTCTTATGATTTGACCGTAAGGATAGAAATTATAAGTTTTATCAGAATTATTTTCTATAGTTTGTTTAATGTCGAAAAGATATTGATTATCAATACTTATTTCTTTTGTAAATTTGATATTCTGATTATTTTTCCAACTTAATTTTACAGACGAATTTGGTGTAAGTTTCTTATTTCCTTCAATCTCCCACAATGTTTTTGAATTTGGTAGGTCAATATTTTTATTAGTTGTTGCCCAACCAGTTTCTACATAGTATCCATTTTCAGATTGTTTAGGATTTAACAGTACAACATTATCATCTCCATTTAGAGTGTTTGTGTAATTCTTAAAAGTTAAGTCGTCTATAGATGAACCGAGCAATGAAATTGAACCTTTAATTTTATCATTTTCGAATAAAATTCTTTCATTCTCCTCCAAAGCTTCATCTCTTGAAATCTTGATTATTTTCTCATCTTGAACTAATGAAGGTGCATCTGATGAAGAATTTTGACTAGAAGTGTTTTTATCATTTGAGATATTTTTTTGATCCACAACAGGAGGAGCAAAAAATAAACTGTAAAGTATTATGACAGCTGCACTTAAAGATATCGCTGCGATTACATTTTTCGTATCCATAAACTACTTTTTCTTTTTGACAGGATCAAATCCTTCGCCACCACCTAAAAATTTTACAGGGTGACAACTTAGAATTCTTTTGAATCCGTTAATACTTCCTTTAAAAATTCCGTACTCTTTTAGACTTTCTATAAAATAATCTGAACATGTCGGAAGATATCTACAGTTGTTTCCTAAAAATGGGGATATTACCATTTGATATAATTTGATAGTTTTGATCATTAAATATTTTATAAGTTTATTCATTTAATCTTTTTAAAATCCTCAAGTGTTACCATTTTTATTTTCTCATAAGGATCATTGTTAACAGATATTCTTGCAATTAATAAATAGCAATAATTTAGATTAATATTAATTGTTTTTAAAGCATCATTCATTATATTTCTTAATCTTCTTTTAATTCTATTTCTAATAACAGCATTTCCTAATTTTTTTTTGGCTACAAAGCTTATATTTAATCTGCTTGTATTTTTATCTGAAAGTTTTTTAAAGAAAATTGTTAAATACTTATTAGAAATTTTTTTTCCACCAAGAATTGACTTAAAGTCCTCATTTTTAGAAAGGCTAACAATCTTTTTTTTCATTAAGCGTTTGTTAATTTTTTTCTTCCTTTAGCCCTTCTTCTTTTTAATACTTTTCTTCCACCCTTAGTTTTTCTTTTAGCTCTAAAGCCAACAGCTTTTTTTCTTTTTCTATTACTTGGTTGATATGTACGTTTCATTGTTGTTAAATTAATGTTAAATTTCGGTAGTTATACAAATATATGTATATAAGTACAGTGATTTTTAATAAGTTAAAAAATCAATGAATAGAGAAAAAAAAATTAAAGTATTTTTAGGCTCTGCTTACATTTTGATAGTATTTGTTTTTTTATTGTTTTTTTTTAATAAATTTTCATTTCAGGATTTTTCTAGTTATGAACTAATAAGAGAAAATAGAAATGCTTTGGAAGAAATTAAAAATGGTAATATTTTTATATCAAGTATTATTTTTTTATTAGGTACTATAGTATGGGTTCTTTTGTTAGGTTTTGGTTCACCTGTATTTTTAGTCGGTGGTTTTATTTTTGGAAAGTGGTTAGGAACTTTGCTTATAGTATTTGGATTATCAATAGGTGCAACACTTTTATATGTATTTGCTAATTACTTTTTTAAAGATTTAGTTGAGAAGAAATTTTCATCACGTTTTAGTAATTTGACTGAAAAATTTAAAAAGAATGAATTTATTTTTTTTCTAATTTATAGATTTATTGGTGGTATTCCTTTTTTTATTTCAAATATTTTACCAACAATTTTTAATGTTAAAGTTAGAAACTTTTTTTTAGGTTCAATAATTGGAATGACTCCACAATTATTTGTTGGAGCATCTCTTGGAGCTGGTTTGAGTAAGATTTTAGAAGAAAATGCTGAGGTTCCAACTATTCTTGAACTAATTTTTACTCCAGATATTTATTTGCCAATTCTTGGTATTATAATTTTAGTTTCAATTGGATTTATATTTAAAAAAAAATTTTACACAAAATAAAACTGGTGCCCTCACCCAGAATTGAACTGGAAACTCATCCTTACCATGGATGTGTTATACCATTTAACTATAAGGGCAATATTTAACTCAAATTAGTGTATAAATTTAATTTTTTCAAATTATTGCCTTAATTTTTTTTTAAAATAAGTTATATCTAGTTAAGGAAAATGTTATGGGAATTCACTACACATATGGAGCTAATAAAAACGCAAAGCTCATGGAAAAAAAAGCAAAAAGAGAAAAAAAACTTGCAGAAAAAAGAGCCAAGAAGCAAATCAAAACTGGACCAGTAAAAATAGAAGATGATAAAACAATTCCTATTGATCAAGTTATCACTCTAGATCATCTTACAAATCCTGACAAAAAATAAATTATGACTTCAAAGAAAAATAATTTAAGTAAACTTGAACTTGCTTTAAGAAAAAATTTAAGAAAGAGAAAAGAATTCCAAAAAAAAACAAAGAAAAAAAATAAATAATGTCAGTTCAATCTGATAAGTGGATTATTCAAATGGCCAGAGATAATGATATGATTTCTCCATTTGAAGATAAACAAGTTCGAGGTGATAAAATATCATTTGGTGTATCATCATATGGTTACGATGCAAGGGTCTCTGACGAATTTAAAATTTTCACTAATGTCAATTCTGAAATTGTAGATCCAAAAAATTTTAAATCTTCTAATTTTATTACTAAAAACTCATCAGAATGTATAATACCACCTAATTCTTTCGTGTTAGCAAGAACAGTAGAGTATTTCAAAATTCCAAAAAATGTTTTGGTAATTTGTTTAGGAAAATCTACCTATGCAAGATGTGGAATAATAGTTAATGTTACGCCTCTTGAGCCAGGATGGGAGGGTCATGTAACTTTAGAATTTTCAAACACAACCCCATTACCAGCAAAAATTTATGCTAATGAAGGTGTTGCACAATTTGTGTTTATCAAAGGAAATGAAGATCCATCAGTTTCATATGCAGATAGAAATGGCAAATATCAGGGCCAAAAGGGAGTTACACTTCCAAAAATATAATAATGGACAAATTTATTGTTAAAGGCCCTAGTAAATTAAAGGGAGAGATTGCAATTTCAGGTTCTAAAAATGCTGCTTTACCAATACTAGCATCAACAATTTTATTTGAAAAAGAAGTTGTAATTAAAAATTTACCAAGAGTGAAAGATATAGATACAATGATTAATCTTTTAAAATCCCTTGGGTCAATAATAAAATTTAGTAAAGATAAAAAAACTGTTAAAATAACAAAGAAAAAAAAACATAAATTTTTTGCCTCATATTCTCTTGTTAGAACAATGAGGGCTGGAATTTTAGTTTTAGGTGCCCTGGTTGCTAAGTATCAAAAATCTATTACCTCTTTGCCTGGAGGCTGCTTAATTGGAGCAAGACCTATAAATTATCATTTAAATGCACTTAAAAAACTTGGAATGAAGTATGAAATCAAAAAAGGTTACATACATGCAAATTCTAAAGGAAAACTAAAAGGCGCAAAAATTAGATTTTCAAAAATCAGTGTTGGGGCAACTGAAAATACAATTATAGCAGCATGCTTAGCGAATGGAATTACAATACTTAGAAATTGTGCAATTGAACCAGAAATAATTGATTTAATAAATTTTTTAAAGTCTGGTGGTGCTAAAATAAAATTTATTGGTAAGCGGACTGTGAGGATTGAGGGAGTAAAAATTTTAAAAAGTACTATTTACTCAGTTATGTCAGATAGGATAGAAACTGGAACTTTTTGTGTCGCAGCATGTTTGACTGGTGGTAATTTAAAGATTAATAACTTTGATCCTAAAATTATAAAAGCAGAACTATCTTTACTGAAGAAGGTTGGAGCTAAAATTAAAACAAGTAAAAATCAAATCCATATACTAGGTCCGAAAAAAATTAAAAATATCACCAATTTGGTCACAAAAGAGTACCCAAATTTTCCAACAGATTTGCAAGCACAATTCATGGTTCTTTTATGCAAGGCAAAAGGAAAAAGCTCAATAACGGAGAGTATTTTTGAAAATAGATTCATGCATGTTGCTGAATTAAGAAGATTAGGTGCTGAAATCATAATAAAAAAAAATAAGGCTTTAATTTTAGGCAGCACAAATTTTAAGGCTGCAGAATTAATGTCTAGTGACTTAAGAGCATCAGTTGCATTAGTTCTAGCAGCACTTGTTGCCAAAGGGACATCTATTATTAATAGAATTTACCACTTAGATAGAGGATATGAAAATATAGAGAATAAACTCAGAAAAGTAGGTGTAAAAATAAGACGTATTAGTTGATGGAAAATCAATACTTAAAAAAGATAATTGCACAATCTCCCGAGGATCTTAATGTCATTTCAGCTTGCTGTTCTGAAGGGAGAGTAAATATAAAAGATGTTAAGTATTTAGCTTCAAATAAGATTTTCCTGATGTCTATATTAAGACTTAGCAAAGAGGAGGAAAATAAAAATAAGCAAATAAACAGTATTATTAAATTTGAATTTATAAATTCTTCTAAATCAAAGAATATAGACCAAAAAGACCCGAATCTTTCATTAGAACTCTTAACTATTGATATTTTTAAGAAAGAACAAAACTTTGAAATAATTATGTTATTTTCGAAAAATAGAATTATAACTCTCTCCGCTGAGGTAATTGAAGTAACACTAGAGGATCAAAAATTAGAAAATGATAAAACAAATTAATTGTAATAAAAAAAACTATTTAGATAATTTAACAAAATTCCTAGACGTTAGAAGGTCTTCAAAAAAACCTGAAAATAAAATTATATCCAAGATCCTTAGCGATATTAAGAAAAATAAAAATAAAGCACTTATAAAATATGAAAAAAAATTTAGTAAAAATAGTCAAATTAAGCCGAGCATTAAAGAAATAAATAATGCAATTAAATTTCTGGATCCTAAGATTAAAAAAGCAATTGATTTTGCATTAAAGAGAATATTCAATTTTCACATTAAACAAAAAAACAAGAATATTTTATATAAAGATGGTTTAAATAATAAAATAGAATATAAATATGTACCAATCCAATCAGTAGGAATATATGTTCCAGCAAACTTGCCATCTACATTATTGATGAATGCAATTCCTGCAAAAATTGCGGGTGTAAAAAGAATCGTACTAGCAAATCCAAAAAATAATGGAAAACTAAATCCAGCAGTTTTATATGCAGCAAAAAAACTAGGTATAAATGAAATTTATTCTATGGGAGGAGCGCAAGCCATAGGTAGTTTAGCCTATATTCAAAAAGTAAATAAAATTGTTGGCCCTGGTAATATCTTTGTTGCTGGTGCTAAAAGGCAGGTTTTTGGAGATGTAGGAATTGAAGGAATGATTGCTGGTCCATCTGAAATAACAATATTAGCAGATGGCAAAACTAATTTGAATGAAGTTACAACATCAATGATTGGTCAAGCAGAGCATGATATAAATTCACAATGCATATTAATTACAAAAGACTCAAATTTAATTAAAAAATTCAAAAAGGATTTGATCTCTAAATTAAAAAAAATACCACGACAAAGTATTGCTACAAAAAGCATCAAAAATAATGGACTTATTCTAAAAGTAAATAATGATAAGCAGATTATAAATGTAATTAATGAAATAGCTCCTGAACATTTAGAGTTAAATGTAAGTAACTACAAAAAATATAAAGATAAAATTTTTAATGCAGGAAGTATTTGCATAGGTAAGTACTCTCCTATGGCGTTAAGTGATTATGCTGTTGGCACAAACCACGTATTACCCACAAATTCATCTGCTAAATTTTCTTCAGGATTAAGTCTTAGTGAATTTTATAAAAAAATCAGCCTGATAACACTCTCAAAAAAAGGTGTTGAGAAAATAGGAGAATACGCTAAACATCTCGCTGAGTATGAAGAATTAAAAGGTCATGCTTTGAGTATAAAATCTAGAATAAGGAGAAGGTAATATTGGCAAAACAAGACTTGTTAGAGTTCAAAGGAAAAGTAATCGATCTTCTTCCCAATGCAATGTTCAGAGTACAATTAGATGAAAATAAACAAATTGTTACTGCACATACTGCTGGGAAGTTAAGAAAAAATAGAATTCGAGTTTTGCAAGGTGATAATGTTACTGTTGAGATCAGTCCTTACGACCTATCTAAGGGACGAATTATTTTTAGATTTTAAATTTTGGCTTCGTAGCTCAGTTGGTAGAGCAGAGCCCTGAAAAGGCTTGTGTCGCTGGTTCGAGTCCCGCCGAAGCCACCACAAACTGTAAAAAGTGCGCTTGATTAAAGCTTGCATTCAATTTTAAAATCTAATAATTATCCCGCTAGCTGAAGTTTAGCTAAGTTTAATACAATAAAGAAAGAGTAAACAAAAAGTATGAGTACATTAAAAGGTAAAGTAAAGTGGTTCAACGGTAAGAAGGGCTACGGTTTTATAGAAAGAGAAGACGGAGAAAAAGATTGTTTCGTTCATGCAAGCGCAGTTCGTGAAGCAGGACTTCGTTTTTTGAATGAGAACGACGCTGTAGAATTTGAAATTCAGGATGGAGATAAAGGTCCTAGCGCTGTAAATTTAAAGAAAACATCTTAAAATTTATTTCATTTAAAATTTTGTATAGGAATATAGTAGGCAAGCCTATAAATATTCCTATACAATACATACTTGCATTTTAAGTTTAAAATGCTATTTAACTCCCATGATTTTAAATAGTTACATCCTTGTATCTCACAAAAGACATCATTTTCATGCTGGCTTGCAGCTAGCTATTTAACTATTTATAAATTTAAATTTAACTCTAATTAGTATAAAACAACAATAAGCCCTGGTGGTGAAATGGTTATCACGTCAGTTTGTGGAACTGAAATTTTTGGTTCGATCCCAAGCCAGGGTACCAAAAAATGAAGAAAGAAAATAAATTAATACCTGGGTTACCCTCAGGGTTTGAAGATCGTTGGGATAAAAAACTCCTTCTCAAAAAAAAGCTTTTATCAGCAATTGAGAATGTTTTTATTAAGTTTGGTGCTGAGCCACTAGAAACCCCATCGTTTGAGATCAGTGAAAATATTGGATCATTTTTGGCAGAGGATGAAACTAACCCTATGTCTGATGTATTTTCATTTAAAGATGGAGATAAAAATATTACTCTTCGATATGATCTATCAAGTCCTCTAGCAAGATTTGTTGCTCAAAATAATCAAGATTTACCCTCAATTTATAAAAGGTATGCCATCCAAAATGTTTTCCGTAATGAAAAGGCAGGCAATGGAAGATACAGAGAATTTCTACAAGCAGATTTTGATATTGTTGGAAATGTTAATTCATCACAGGCTAATGCAGAGCTTTGCAACTTAATTTCAGCAGCATTACTTGAATGTGGACTAAAGAAAGATCAATTTACAATCAATGTAAGTAATAGAAAAATAGTTCAGGGATTGTTAGATGATTTGAAAATATCCAATGAAAAGCAATTAAAAGTTATTAGAGCAATTGATAAACTTGATAAACCTGGTTTTGGGTTAAAAGGTGTAGAAGATCTCTTAAGAAAAGAACGAAAAGATACTAGTGGAGCTATCACAAAAGGTGCAGATTTAAATGATGAGCAGGTTGACCAAATATTAAAATATCTAAAAATAAAGGATTTAAAAGAATTGAAACAAAGCTTAAAAAATCCATTGTCACAAGAGGGAATAAAAGAGTTGGAAGAATTTTTTGTGGTTCTTGGGTATGGATCAAGTTTAGATCAAGTAAAAACTAATTTCACAATTGTGAGAGGTTTAGCTTATTATTCTGATTTTATTGTAGAAACAAATTTAAATTTTAAAGTTACAAATAACAAAGGCAAAGAAGTAGATATCGGTAGTATTTGCTCAGGAGGAGCTTACGCAAAGCTTATATCAAGATTTAAAGGTGTAGATATTCCAGGGACAGGCATAAGTTTTGGCGTAGACAGACTTTTATTTGCATTAATGCAATTAGATCAAATTCAATTAGATGAACAAAAACCAGTTTTGGTATGTGTAATGGACCAAAAATATTTAAAAAATTACTACGAAATTTTAGATCTCTTAAGACAAAACAATATTAATGCTGAAATATTTTTAGATTCTAAAAAAAATCTCGGTAAACAGCTTACTTTTGCAAATAAACGCCAATTGCCAGTTGCCATTATCTGTGGAGAAAATGAGTTTAAAGATAATACGGTGACAATTAAAAATTTAAAAGGTGTTAAGGGAGAGAATAATAAAACTTTTTCAAAGAAAGATTTAATTAATGAAGTCAAAAAACTTATCTGAGAATATTCTTAAATCTTTAAAATCAAGTGGATTTGATTACATCGATTTAGATACAGTAATACCTACCAATTTAATTCTTGAGAGATCTGGTGAGTCATTTAGGAGTTTAATTTTTTCATTTGTTGATCAGAATGGAAAAGAAATTTGTTTAAGACCAGATTTAACTGTTGCGTCTTGTATTAAATATCTTAATCAAAAAAATAAGAAATCTTCAAAAGTTTTTTACAGTGGACAAGCATTCAGAAAAGTTCAGAAAAAAACTGATAAAATTATTAGAGATCAAATAGGTTTTGAGATTTTAGGATCAAAAGATGAGAAAAGAGATGATAAAAAAATCATAAATACAAGTATTAAAGTTATAAATAAATTTAGATACAAAACTGGAAGTATTACAGTTGGGAATGTTGAAATTTTTCACTTATTAATAAATAAATTAGATATCCCAAAAAGATGGAGACTTCGATTACAAAGACATTTTTGGAGAGAAAATTATTTTAACGAATTGTTGAAACGTTTAGAGACAAACTCAGATGTAGATGAAACAGTAGTTGAATTGGATAAAAAAAGATATTTGAAAATGTTTAAACAAAATCAAGATAGAAATATTGCAGGTCGTACTTTAAACGAAATTTTATTAAGGTTTGATAATAAAATTAAAGATCCTAGAAGACAAATAAAAGGCCAAAATGTTGTAAAAATTATTAGAGATTATTTAAAAATTAGTTGCCCTATGAGCAAAGCAGCAGCTACTCTAAATACTTTTTTTAAACAAAATAAAATCAATCTTAGTGTTGGAAAGAATTATTTTCCAATAACAAAAAATAAAGTTTCAAAGTTAAATGTAAATTTTTCATCTTCATTCGGCAGACATTTGGAATATTACACAGGTATGGTTTTTAAAATTCAAACAAAGGTAAAATCAAGAAAAATTGAGGTAAATGGTGGCCGTTATGACAATCTTATTAGTGATTTAGGATCTAAAATAAAGGTCCCAGCTGTAGGAGGTGCAATAAATTTAAATGATTAAAATTGGCATTCCTAGCAAAGGTAGACTTAGAAAAGATACTTTAAGTATTTTTAAAAATAAAAATCTTAAAATTTTATCAGAAAGAGGAGAAAGAGACCTTTTTGGATATATAAAAGGAAATAAAAAAATTAAAATAGTATATCTGCATGCAAGAGAAATTATAGAAAGATTAGGGGATGGATCTTTAGATATAGGTTTTTCAGGTTATGATTTATTAAAAGAGTCTGAATTAAATATTCAAAATAAAGTTATTATTAATAAAAAACTCGATTACGGAAATGCAACTCTAGTTGTAGCTGTTCCTGACGAGTGGATAGATGTCCAAACACTTGCTGATTTAGAGGAAATATCTTTTGATTTTAAAGATAATAAGAAAAGTAGATTAAGAGTTGCAACAAAATATCCAAATTTGACCAAAGAATTTTTATTTTCAAAAGGAGTAACTCAATTTAAATTAGTGCCTTCTCTTGGAGCAACTGAGGTATATCCATTTACTGGTTCATCTGAGATTTTAACCGATATAACCAGTACAGGAGAGACTTTAAAAGCTAACAATTTAAGAATTTTAAAGGATGGAGAAATACTTCTATCACAAGCCTGTTTGATGTCTTCTAAAAAAATATCTAAAAAAAAAAATTTTCAAAAAATTATAAAATTATTAAGTAAATAAAATGCGGTGGAATAATAAATTTAATTATCCGAAGTCAACAAGATCTATTGAAGATGGATACAGAAAATACTCTTTGGGTGAGGCTAAACTTCCGTCGGTAACAAGTATACTTTCTCTAACTAAATCAGAAGAAGAAAAAGCAGCTTTAGCAAATTGGAGAGAAAGAGTAGGCTTAAAAGAAGCCAACAGAATTAAAACGGAGGCTTCTACTAGAGGAACGTTAATGCACTCATATATAGAGGATTTCCTTAGAGGTAGAGTAAATGAGAGTTTTTTTGAGACCAATGAGCAATATAAAATAATGGCAAAAGAAATTATTGATAAAGGACTAAATGGCAGGCTAGAGGAAATATATGGAATTGAGGAAACTATTTATTATCCAGATCAGTACGCGGGCACAGCAGATTTATTAGCTAAAATGAATGGTGTAGACGTTTGTATAGATTTTAAGCAAGCTAATAAGCCAAAGAAATCAGATTTTATACAAGATTACTTTTTGCAACTTGGCGCTTACACATTGGGTCATGATGTTGTTCATGGCACTAAGATGAAAGCTGGTATAATTCTTTTATGTACTCAAGATATATTGTTTCAAGAATTTAAAATAGAAGGGGCTGAACTTGAAATGTATCAAAATTTGTTCATGGGAAGAGTAAAAAAATTTTATGAACTAAATAATATTTCTTGACTAATCTCAATTAATAAATATAAAAAGAAAATTACATTAAGCTACTTGTTTAGATGCGAAGTGTTTAGTTCCTGATAAAAATCAATTCTAAAACTCCATCAAAACAATTCTTAAGAAAGAAAATATGTTGGAGTATATTATATTAATATTTATTGCTGTCTTAGTTGTGCTAATTGTTTTGGTAATTAAGAAGCTTGACCATGCTAAAAGTAATCAAAGTAATGAAAATCTTTCTGAAAAAATAGAAAAATTAATTGAAAAAAATGCTGAGAATAATTCTGTTTTAACTGAAAAAATCACTGAAAAACAAAGTGATTTATCAGAAAAAATTACGCAAAAACAAAGTGATTTATCAGAAAAAATTACACAAAAACAAAATGAGTCAGATAAAGAAATTAGGTCGATAGTAAGCGGTTTAAATGAAAGATTGGCTAGGATTGATAAGGCACAGGAAGAAATTAATGAGATAAAAACTAGTGTAATTGATTTTAAAAATCTTTTTAACAATCAAGGTACTAGAGGAAGGTTAGGAAATGATTCCTTAAAAACAATTGTCTCTGATGTTTTAAGTAAAAAGTATTTCGATATGGAATATACTTTATCAAATGGAAAAAGAGTTGACTGTTTTTTACATCTTGGAGAACCTCATGAATGTGTTCCAATAGACTCTAAATTTGCTTGGGAAAATTATACAAAATTAATTACCGAGAAAGATGAACAACAAAAGAAAAATTACGCAAAATTATTTTCTGATGATATAAAAAAACATATTAAGGATATTTCAGAAAAATATATCATAGAAAATGAGACAGCTCCATTTGCAATTATGTATGTTGCATCCGAAGGTGTTTATAATGCCATAATGGAGGCAAAAGGAAATTTTTCAGAAGAAGCAAGAACTAAAAATGTTATAATTGTATCGCCTAATACTATTTTTGGTTTTTTAAAGACATACAGACTATTTATTGACAACAAGGAAATGAGTGAAAAAGCCGATATTATTCAAAAAGAATTTAGCAAAATATTTGAAGACATCACTAGATTTTCTGAAAGATTTAGCAATATTGATAAAAGAAATACACAATTGACAGAAGATTTTAGAAAACTTCAAATATCGGTAGATGCAATTACTAATAGGGCTAAAAGAGTTAAAGATTTAGAATTTGATAAAAAAGACCTTATAAATCAATGAATTTAGCAATCTGGGATATAGAATCTTCAAGTGCTAGCACTGACTTTGGTAGCATCATAGAAATTGGGGGAATACTATTTGACGAGAACTTTAAAGAAAAAGATAGATTTAATCTTCGATGCAGACTTCATGA
>ENA-OSEY01002300-OSEY01002300.1-marine-metagenome-genome-assembly--contig:-NODE-2300-length-12441-cov-6.634099_pt1 | contig 12441 bp, 13 predicted proteins | sample MGYA00248465_ERZ534230 | MGnify/ENA primary metagenome ERZ534230 (study PRJEB26409, sample SAMN06344110) | marine metagenome | isolation source: Sea water from surface | place: Atlantic Ocean:Southern... | reverse complement strand
GAAAAATAAAAGTTAGAATTTCAAAAAAATATAAACTTTCGGAAGCCAAAAATGCTCATGCAGATCTTGAGGCAAGAAAATTAATTGGTCCAGCAATTTTAATTCCTTAATGTCAAAAAAAATAATTTCTCCATGTATTAGTATTTGTAAAACTGACCCTTTAACTGGTTATTGCTATGGGTGTGCGAGAACTAATGAAGAAAAAAAACAATGGAAAAACGAAGTTACTACTGAAGAGTGGAAATTGGAAAACTTAAAAAAAATAAAATCAAGAATGCAAGGATGGCAATTAAATACTTTTGAAGAGTCCTATAAACATAAAATTGAGCAAGGGGTCTCACTGTTCAAAAAAAAACTTTTAGAAGGTTAATTTATAAATCTTTTTTCATAGAGTCCATATCACTGAGGTGATATTTCAATGCTTCATTGGACATTCTTACTTCCTGTAAAAATAAAAAAATTGAAATTATCATGCATACACAACACGACGCAAAACTAAGCCTAGCATAAATTATAAAGTCCAAATATAAAAGTAATACCGTAAGCATATTAAAAAGAAATCCAAACGATGAGAAACCCATTACATATTTAAGATAATTAGTTCTTTTATTAAGAACATGAAGTTGTTTTTCTAACTCTGGTGGAACTTTTTTCTCGAAAGTATATTTATCATGTAGTTGTCTAATTAATGCGCTTAAAGTATGAAAACGATTACTGTACATTGTCATCATCAAAGGAATCGCAGGGAACATTAAAGCTGCTACTGTGTAATCAATATCCATACCGAATCAAATTGATTATGTAGATAGTGTTTGATATTTACAAGTAATATTTCATGGATCAATTAAAAATTTTTGTAGAATTATCCAGATTAAATAAACCCATAGGATTTATGCTTTTATTCTGGCCTTGCTCTTGGGGATTAGCTTATGCATATTATTTTAATCAAAATTTAAATTTATTTATTTATTATTTAATTCTTTTTTTTCTTGGATCACTACTTATGAGAAGCGCAGGCTGTATTTTTAATGATATAGTTGACAAAGACTTTGACAATAAAGTTCAAAGAACAAAAAAAAGACCGATTGCTTCAGGAAAAATTACAGTTAAACAATCACTCTTTTACGTTTTTATACTTTGCTTTTTAGCTTTTTTAATTTTAATTCAGTTTAATAATCTTACAATTATGCTTGGAATGGGATCAATGATATTGGCTTTTGCATATCCATTCATGAAAAGAATTACATACTGGCCACAACTATTTCTAGGGTTAACATTTAATTGGGGATTAATAATGGCTTGGACATCAATTACTAACGAATTAAACGTTGAAATAGTAATACTTTATATCTCAGCCATATTTTGGACATTGGGTTATGACACGATTTATGGAGTTCAGGATATGTCTGATGATGAAATTATAGGATTAAAATCTACATCTATTAAATTCAAAAAGAATATTAAAACTTTTGTGACTACTTCATATTTGATAACTTTATTCACGCTAATATTTGTATTTAAAGACTTTCTTGGAGTAAATATTTTCTCTTTTTTAATTTTAATGTTTTTTTTAAGCTTATTATTTCAGATAATGAAATTCAAAAAGAGTAATTCAAAATCATGTCTGGAGGCTTTTAAATTTAACAACGTTTCTGGATTTATATTGTTCTTCGCTATAATTACAATAAATTTTTAAATATGAAATTTGAAGAAGTAAAACTAATTATAATTAGATTGTATCAAGAATACATAAGAAAGCATTTGAAAAGAATAATTATAGCTCTTGTGCTTTCAATTGTTGTTGCAGGAAGTACTTCTAGTATTGCTTGGCTCCTCGATCCAGCGGTAAAAAAAATTTTTATTGAACAAGATAAAACATACGCTTGGGCAATACCACTTCTCATTATCGTATCTTTTGCAAGCAAAGGAATATCCTTATTTTTTGCAAGAACAAATATAATTAGAGTAAGTGAGGAAGTTGCAGGAGAATTACAAAAAAAGATAGCAAAAAATATTTTATATACAGATGTTCAAACTTTAGAAAATAGACACTCTGGGGAATATCTTTCAAATGTAATGTTTGATACTAGGCATGTTCAAAATTTTGTTGGAACAGGTGTGCTCAATATAATGAAAGATAGTTTTACTGTAATTGCCCTTCTGTCTTTAATGTTTTACCAAAATTGGAAACTAGCTTTATTTGCGATATTAATGATTCCTTTCGCTGCAACATTAGCAAAGACACTTGCAAAAAGAATTGGAAAAGCTACTGGAAAAGCTGGCGAGTCTTCAGGAAAACTAGCTTCTTTTTTAGCTGAAATATTAAAAGCGGCGAAAATGATTAAAATTTATCAGAAGGAGAAAAATGAAGATCTCAAAGCCAAAAGTGTAATTAATGATCTGGTTGAAAAAAATATAAAAATTGGAACTGTGATGATAACAGCAACTCCTATCATGGAAACTCTAACTGGATTTATGATTGCTGGATTTATAGTTTTTTCTGGAACATTAATAGCCACGGGTGAATTAGGGGTTAATAATTTTTTTTCTTTCCTAGCTGCAATGATGTTAGCTTATCAACCAATTAGATCGCTAGCTACATTAAATATGGTCGCTTATTCTGGTGCAGCTGCATTTAAAAGAATTGCTGACGTTATTGATAAAGATATTGTGATAAAGGAAAATGAAGATCTTCCAGAACTCATAATTAAAGATTCAAATATAAAATTTGAAAATATACATTTTAAGTATGACTCTACCGATGAGAAAGCGATAAAAAATATTAATTTAAATATTACAGGTAATACAATGACCGCCTTTGTTGGTCATAGTGGTGCTGGAAAAAGCACAATTATGAATTTATTACCAAGGTTTTATGAACCTCAAGAAGGCATTATAAAAATCGATAACCAAGATATAAAAAAGATATCCTTAAAATCTTTAAGAAAAAACTTGTCTTTAGTAAGCCAAGATGTAATTTTATTTGACGACACCATACAAAATAATATTGCTTATGCAAAAGATCATGCATCTATTGAAGATATAAAAGAAGCTTGTAAATTTGCAGCTGCAGATGAATTTATTGAAAAATTACCTAATAAATATGAAACCTTAATAGGTGAAAACGGGGTAAGACTTTCTGGGGGTCAAAAACAAAGAATTTCAATTGCAAGAGCTATACTTAAAGGGTCACCAATAATTCTGCTTGACGAGGCTACTTCCTCTTTAGATGCTGAATCTGAACAAATAGTACAAAACGCAATTACAAATTTAACAAAAAATAAGACAACATTAGTTATAGCTCATAGACTTTCAACCATCCATAATGCAGATAAAATATTTGTTTTAAATCAAGGAAAAATAATTGAATCGGGCAATCATGATTTTCTTTTAAAGAATTGTGAAGTTTATAAATCTTTATACGAGAAACAGTTAAAATAACCTGATGATTCTCGCATATAGAGTTATTACCACTTTAATTTATCCCATTCTTATAATTCTTATATTTGTTAGAAAATTAATAAAAAAAGAAGATCAAATAAGATATAGAGAAAAGATTTTTTCATCCAACTTTAATGTTATTAGAAAAAAAAATACAAAACTTATTTGGTTTCATGCTGCAAGTATTGGCGAGATAAAGAGTATTATTCCAATTTTAAAAAATTTGATTGAAAATAATAAAAACTATGAGTTTTTATTAACTACAATAACTCATAGTTCAGGAGAGTTAATTAAAAAAGAAATTAAAAATTATGAAAATGTTTATCATAGATATTTACCAATAGATGTTGATTTTTTAATTAGTAAATTTTTCAAGTTATGGAAACCTAGTGCTATTTTTTTAGTAGACTCAGAGATCTGGCCAAATTTAATTATCAAAGCAAAAAAAAATAAAACACCTATTGCAATTATAAATGCGAGACTAACAAAAAAAACATTCAAAAAATGGATGTTGATACCCAAGTCTGCTAAATCAATTTTTAGTACATTTAAATTATGTCTTTCATCGAATATAGAGTCCAAAAACTATTTAGCATACCTTGATGTTAAAAGTGTTTATCACTTTGGGAATATAAAACTCATAAACAATTTTGAAAATAATGGTAAAGAAAATATCTATAATTTTTTTGAGCATGATAGTTATTGGTGTGCTGTAAGCACCCACAGGGATGAAGAGAAATTCTGTTTAAATGTTCATCTTAAACTTAAGAAAATGTACAAAAATATTGTCACTGTCCTAGCTCCAAGGCATATACAGCGTTCTGATGAAATAAAGAAACTTTGTGACAAATTTAATATTAATTCTCAAATAATTACAGGGGATGAAAAAATCTTAAAAGATCGAGAGGTTGTTATTATTAATTCATTTGGTGTCCTGCCGGCCTATTTTAAATTCGCTAAAAGCGTTTTCATGGGAAAATCGATATTGAAAAAATTTGAGAATGAGGGAGGACAAAATCCAATTGAGGCTGCAAGATTTGGGTGTAAAATTTATCATGGTCCGTATATTTATAATTTTGAAGATATATACAAAACATTAGAAAAAAATGGTATTTCCAAAAAAATTGGTGATCAAGATGAATTGGTAGATCATTTAATCAATGATTTAAGTATCAAGACTAAACAAACCGAAAAATTTACTTCTATAATTAATAATTTAAGTAATAAAACATATATTGATACAATAAGAGAGATAAATAAGTTTTTGAAGAATGAAGTTATTTAAACCTAAATTTTGGAAATCTAATAAAAATTTTTTTACTGTACTTTTAATACCTCTAAGTTTGATTACTTGGATTTATATTATTTTAAAAAAAACATTCATCCAAAAAGTCAAATTTAATATTCCTGTTATTTGTGTAGGAAATATTTTTATCGGTGGCACTGGGAAGACACCACTATCAATTCATATTGCAAGAAAACTTTCAGAAAATGGTAAAAACCCTGCGATTGTTCGTAAATATTATAAAAGTCACAAAGACGAACATAAAATGATAATTTCTTACTATAACAAATTAATCTTAAACTTAAATCGTTCTAAAGGAATTTATGAGGCAATAGAAAAAGGTTATGATGCTGTAATACTTGATGATGGGTTTCAAGATTATAAGATCAAAAAAAACTTGAGCATTATATGCTTTAATAGCAACCAGCTGATTGGAAATGGATATCTATTTCCATCTGGTCCACTAAGAGAAAGCCTTGGCTCTTTAAGAAATGCGAACATCTTAATTATTAATGGTGATAGAAGTTTAGATTTTGAGCAAAAAATTTTAAAGATTCAAAAAGATTTGAAAATTTATTATTCGAATTATAAACCTTTAAATATTCAAGAATTTAAAAATAAAAAATTACTTGTAATTTCAGGAATTGGAAATCCAGAAAATTTTTTTAAAATTCTCAAGGATAATCAGATGAACATTCAAAAAAAAATGGTTTATCCAGATCACTATGAATTCACCAAAAATGAAATGCTTAAAATAATTGAGTACGCAAAAAAAAATGATTTTCAAATTGTCATGACCGAAAAAGATTATTATAAAATTAAAGATTTTAGTCTTGAAAATATTAAATATCTGAAAGTAAAACTTGAAATAGAAAAAGAAGAGGAATTTATTAAAAATGTAATGAAAGCTTATGATTAAATTATTTTATTATTTTTTACAATCAGTCTTAATTTACTTTTTCTTTGCTTTAGGTCGTATAATGGGTATTAAATTAAGTAGAAAGATCTTTTCTTTTTTATTTTTAAAAATTGGACCGATTTTTAGGTCAAAAGAAATAATTAATCGTAACTTACTTATTTTTAAAAAAGATATCTCAAATGATGAGATAAATAAAATTACTTCTTCTATGTGGAAAAATTATGGAATGACTTTTATTGAATATATTTTTTTAGATTTATTTAGAAAAAAAAATTCTCATATTATAATAGAAGGAAAAGACTATTTAGAAAATATAATTAAAAATAAAAAACCTGTAATATTTGTTTCGGGGCATTTTGCAAACTATGAATTAATGTCAATGGAAATTACAAAAAAAGGAATTCCCTTAGCAACTATATATAGACCATTGAACAATATTTTCCTAAATCCCTTAATGGAGTATCTAAGAAGAAAATATATTTGTAAAAATCAAATTAAAAAGGGTCTTAACGGTGTTAGAGAAGCGATTGATTTTATAAAAAAAGATATGAGTATTGCTCTTATGATTGACCAAAGAGTTAGTGAAGGGGAAAAAATTAATTTTTTTGGAAAACCTGCTCTAACTACAACATTGCCTGCACAATTATCAATAAAATATAATCTTCCGATTATACCAGTTTTTATTGAAAGAACTTTAGAAAATAATTTTAAGATCAAGTTTTACAAAGAAATTTTCTCTAGTGATCAAAACAATAAAATTGTTTTGACAGAAAAGTTGAATAAAGTGCTTGAAAATATGATAATTGATAATCCTAGTGAATGGATATGGACACACAATAGATGGAAATAAAACTATAATTTCTTAAAATTCTTGTATCTTTCATTAACCTCTATTGGAGAAAAATAGGCCTCTTGTAGTTCAACGTTCCAATAATTTAAATCTTTTAACATTATTTCTTTTCTTGAAACTGCACATAACACATAATCACCTTCTTCAATTACATCAAAAGAGTTGTGTTTATAAATAAGTTTAGCTTTTTTTTTACTCATCTTTAAATTATACAATATAATTCCTTACATGAATATTGGATTAATAGGTAGTGGTGGTAGAGAGCATGCATTGTGTCAAAAGATACATGAGTCTAAATTAATAAAAAAAATTATATGTTTTCCCGGTAATGCAGGAACAGCAAAAATTGCTAAAAATATAAAAGCTGATATTTTAAATTTCCGAGAAATTCATCAATTAGTTCAGTTTCATAAAATCGATTTAGTTATAGTTGGTCCTGAAGAACCACTAGTAAGAGGTCTAGTTGACTATTTAAGGAAAAAAAAAATTAAAGTTTTTGGCCCTGATAAATTTGCATCTAGGCTTGAAGGATCTAAAGCCTTTATGAAAAAAGTATGTAAATCAAATAATATTCCAACTGCGGATTATAAAATTTGTAAAAATAAAAAAGACGTTTTAAATTTTTTAAAGAAGAGCAAGCTTCCTTTGGTAGTTAAAGCTGACGGACTAGCAGCAGGAAAAGGCGTAACAATTTGTAGCTCCAAAAAAAAAGTATTAAATATTTCAGAAGAAATTTTTAAAGGTAAATTTAAATCTTCAAAAAAAATTGTGCTTGAAGAATTTTTAGTAGGTGAAGAGGCTAGTTATTTTGTTATTGCAGATAAAAAAACATTTAAATTTTTTGGAACTGCCCAAGATCACAAACGTGTTAAAGAAAACGACAAAGGTCCAAACACTGGAGGTATGGGAGCTTATTCACCAGCAAAAATAATTGATAAAAAACTAGAAAAAAAAATAATTAACAAGATTATAAAACCAACTTTTTTTGCTCTTAAAAAAAAGAAAATTTATTACACAGGATTTTTATATGTTGGTCTAATGATTCAAGATAATGAACCTTATTTAATTGAATTTAATGTAAGAATGGGTGATCCAGAGTGTCAGGTAATATTACCTAGGTTAAAAACTGATCTTATAAAAATTATCAACAATGTTGTTAATAATAAATTAAAACAAACAAGTATAAATTGGCACAAAAAGAAAAGCATGACTGTAGTTTTATGTTCAAAGGGCTATCCTGGTAAATATAAAAAAAATAAAACTATTAAAAATTTAGATAGAATTAAATTAAGTAAAAATGATTTTATTTATCACGCTGGCACTAAGCTTGAAAATGATCAGCTAAAATCAAATGGTGGACGAGTATTGAACATTACCTCAGTCGGAACAGATTTTTTAAACATTAGGAAAAAAATTATCAAGATTATTAAAAATATAAATTGGAAAGGGGGCTTTTTTAGAAGAGATATTGGATGGAAGATAATAAATAAGTAATGAGAATAATAGGTGGAAAATTTAAAGGTAAATTAATTCAATTTCTTAGAGTAGGAAAAACAAGACCTTTAAAAGACTCTGTAAGAGAAAATATTTTTAATATTTTGATGCATTCAAATAAGTTAAATATTAGAATTGAAGGATCAGATATATTAGATCTCTACTCAGGTATAGGTTCCTTTGGCATAGAATGTATTTCGCGCGGTGCAAATAAAGTGACTTTCATAGAACAAGAAAAAAGTGCTTACAAAATACTTGAAAAGAACTTGGAAAATTTAAAAGTTCTTCAAGATTCAAAAGCTATTAATAACAAAATTGAAAATGTAATTAATAGATTCAAAGATAAATTTAGCATTTTTTTTTTGGATCCTCCTTTCGTGGACTCAGAATTTATAGAAAATTTAAAAATGATTAAGATTAATAAAATGTTTAACAAGAAACACTTGGTTATTATTCATAGAGAAAAAAAGTCAAAAGATAATTTTAAAGATATACTGCAACCGATATTAACCAAAGAATATGGTCGTTCAAAAATAATTTTTGGGATCTTTATTTAAGAATTTTTTTAGTAAAAATCTTTACTTGCTCTACTGATGGTTGATCAAATGGATTAACTTTTACTAATTTACCAATCAAAATAGTTTCTAATATGAAGTAAGAAAAAAGTTCTGATAAAGTTTTTTCATCAAATTTTTTTATAACAAATTCTCTAAAAGGAACTTTGTGTTTATTAAAGGTTTGTATTAAAGCTTTTCTCTGGGCGTCTTTAATATTCTCGAGAGACTTATTGTTCAAATAATCAATATTTTTAAAATATTTTTTAGAATTAATTTTATTATTAGTTTTAATTTTAGCAGAAAAAAAACAAAATAACTTATCTTTTGGCCCATCAAGATATAACTGTAGTAGACTATGATGATCCTTAGGCGCTGGGGACACTACTGGTAAAAAACCTTTTGTTTTTTTTCCAAGACTTTCTCCAATAAGTTGCTGACACCAAAAAAGAAATTTATCCAATTTCGGAGCGTAGTTTAAAAAAATCAAATTATTTATTTTTTTTTGTTTAATTAAGCTTGCAAGTTTAATAGAGCTATCTTTTAAAAAAGACCTGTGTTTACCTAAAAAATATTTTCTAATATTTTTTCTAAGTTGAATTATGTTTAATCCAAACAGATAAGCAGGCAACATGCCCACCTCAGATAAAACTGAATATCTTCCACCAATATATCTTTTGTGTTCTACTAGAAACAAATTAAATTTTTTGGATAGTAAATATAAAGGACTATTTTTTTTTTCAGAAATTATAATTATATTTTTTGCGTTTTTTTTAACTAAATTAAGTGACAAAAAGTTTGCAAGAGTCTCAACAGTGTTCCCAGATTTTGAGATTACTAGAAAAAGAGTTTTTTTTGCATCATTTAGTTTTTTGAATTTAATTAATTTTTCGGTATCTATGTTATCAAAGAAATAAATTTCTTTTTTTATTTTTTGTTTTAGAAAATAATAAATCGCCTCAGTTCCTAAAATCGATCCACCCATACCAATAATAGCTATTTTTTTAAATTTTTTAAATTTTTTGAGATCTTGTGATTTAAAGTTAAATTTAAATTTTTTACTTAAAATATCTAAAGTAGTCTTGGAGCCGTCTAAATTAATATCAAGATTATTGAAAATTTTATTAAATTCTTTAGAAAATGATTTGAATATTTTTTTATTTAAATATTTTTTTTGAATACTGTTTCTGGTTAAAATCACTTGCGAATTTGGTTAATTATAGATTGCTCTGTAGTTGAGCCTTGGCTTGAACTTTTACTTGAATTTTCATCTGCTTTAAGTATTTCTTTAATACTTTTTTCCTCAAGATTTTTTTTACTATTCTTTTCCTCTAAAGAATTAGGCTTTGGAATATTACTATAATCTGGTGGAAGCTCTAATGGTTGTTTTTTCTTAACAAGAAATTCATCTGTGGTTTTTACTTTTTCATTTTTAAAGACTTTCTTTGCATCCTCAGCTGCTGCACATGAAATCAAAAATAAAAAAAGAAACAAATATCTAATTTTTTTCATAGTTTTTATTGATTTTAAAAAAATCATAAATAATTAATGCAATGATTCCCACTGTAATAAATATATCTGCAATATTAAAAGTAAACCAGTGAAAGTTTCTGTAATGTATATCAATAAAATCTGGTACTGCATTATAGAAAACTCTATCGTAAAAATTTCCTAAAGCTCCCCCAATTATGATTGAGTAGATAATTTTGTCAAAGCTTTTACTTCTCAAAGCAAGAAAGAAAAGTATTATAACTACTAAACCTATTAATGTTGATATTAAATTATAAAATAGTGCGGTGTTAGATTTTAATAGACCGAATCCAATACCCGTATTCCAGATTAAATCAAAATTTAAAAAATCATTAAGATAGACGCTTGTATCGCTAAAATTATTTATGATTTCAATTTTTGAGTATCTGTCTAAACCAAAAATAAAAAGAATGATCGCGAGAAAATAACAATTTTCTTTTTTAAGTATGTTGTTTTTTATTTCTTTAAGATCAATCAAAATATTGGCTTTCTATTTAATCGGACAACTTTCTCTTTCACATTTTTTCTCTAAAATTTTCCAACATCTTTCACATTTTTGTCCTTGGGCCTTTTTCACTTCAATCTTAATATCATCATTTTTTGACAATTCTTTCTCTGCTTTTGAAACAATAAAATAATCTGCTAAATCTAATTTATCGAGAAGTTCAAATTTATCTTTTTTTAGAATTAATTTTATTTCTGCCTCTAAACTTGATCCAATTTCTTTGTTAGCCCTTTTCTCTTCGATCGCAATATTCGCCTCTTGTTTAATTTTAAATAAATTTGACCATTTTTCATTTAGCTTTTCATTCTTCCATTGGGCAGGAATTTTTACAAAATTATTTTCATGAATACTTTCAGAATTATTTTTATTTACCAAACTATAAATTTCCTCAGTAGTAAAAACTAAAATTGGAGCAAACCACTTTAATAAACTTTCTAAAATTATGTTTAAAACAATTATACAATTTTTTCTTTTTTTAGAATTTATGCTATCACAGTACAAAACATCTTTTCTTATATCGAAATAAAAAGAAGAAAGATCTAGTGTACAAAAATTCAATAGATCTTTATACATTTTATGAAAATTATAGTTTTTCAAATTTTCGTCTACAGATTGATTAATTAAAAATAATTTATGTAAAATGAATTGCTCTAATTCATCAAATTCGTTAAGTTTAATTTTTTGAAAATTTTGTTTTTCAAAATTATCTTTTAGGTTTCCAAGCATAAATCTAAAGGTATTTCTTATTTTTCTATAAGACTCTGCATGCTGTATTAAAATATTTTTATCTATTCTTAAATCTTCTGCATAATCAGATGCTGAAGCCCATACTCTAAGTATGTCTGCGCCATAATTTTTTAAAATATCTTCTGGAGAGATAACGTTACCCATAGATTTAGACATTTTCATACCTTTGCCATCAACAACGAAACCATGAGAAAGAATACTTTTAAATGGTGCTTTTCCTCTAGTTCCACAAGACTCTAATAAAGAAGAATGAAACCACCCTCTATGTTGATCAGATCCCTCTAAATACATGTCTGCGGGCCATTTTAAATCTTCTCTTTTTTCTAAAACAAAACTATGTGTTGAGCCGCTATCGAACCATACTTCAACTATATCGTTTAGCTTTTCAAATTCATTTGCATTATGTTCTTTACCTAAAAACCTTGATGCATCATCAGTAAACCAGCAGTCTGATCCTTCCTTTTCGAAAATATTAGCAATGTTATCGATGACTTTTTTGTCTTTCAGTGGTTGCTGGGTTTTTTTATTAATAAAAATTGGTAAAGGAACTCCCCATACTCTTTGGCGAGAGACACACCAATCAGGTCTTGTTTGTATCATCGAAAGTAGTCTTTCTCGTCCCTTCGGAGGATAAAAGGATGTTTCATTTATTGCTTTAATAGCTTTATCACGCAATGCATTGCTTTCCATTGATATGAACCATTGAGGAGTAGCGCGATAAATTAAAGGCGCTTTTGATCTCCATGAGTGAGGGTAACTGTGCCTTAATGTATCACTACCTAAAAGATTTTTCTCATTTTTTAGAGACTCGATTATCTTAAGATCAGCTTTGAAAACATGAATATTTTTAAATTCTGGAATTTTATCTGTATATAAACCAGAATCATCAACTGTATAATCAGATTTTATATTATTTTTTAAACAAAGATTAAAGTCATCAGGACCATGACTTGGTGCGCAATGAACTAAACCTGTCCCCTGTTCAAGATTAACGAAATTTGCATCTAACAAGGGCACGTCATGGTCAAATCCTAACTTTGAGAATGGGTGTTCACAAATTGTGTCTTTTAAAAATTCACCTTGGAAGTTTTTTAATATTTTAAAATTCTTTAAATT
>ENA-OSEY01002299-OSEY01002299.1-marine-metagenome-genome-assembly--contig:-NODE-2299-length-12444-cov-2.473114_pt1 | contig 12444 bp, 12 predicted proteins | sample MGYA00248465_ERZ534230 | MGnify/ENA primary metagenome ERZ534230 (study PRJEB26409, sample SAMN06344110) | marine metagenome | isolation source: Sea water from surface | place: Atlantic Ocean:Southern... | reverse complement strand
AACCTTGGATTATCGTTTGTTAAAATAATTTTATCTGCCAATGAGTCTGCTACCGACCCCATCAAAACTCTTTTGCCCTGATCTCTATCTCCTCCGCAACCGAATAAACATATTAGGTTTCCTTGATATTTATTTTTTAAGGATTGAAGAACTTTTTCCAGTGCATCAGGAGTATGAGCATAGTCGATATAGCAATCTTTATTTAAAGTAACATTAATTTTTTCCAGTCTACCTGGTAAATCTTTAATCTTCTCTAAATTTAGTTTTCTTAAATTAATTTTATTTGAAGAAAGGCAGAAAAGTCCTAATGCAGCAGCAATATTTAACATTTTATGGTCTGCAAAAATTTGATTTGGGATTTCTAAATTTCCCCACGGTGAATTAATGACTTTTTTACCTTTATTCTTGTCTATAAAAATATCTGATTTGTTATCTTCCATCGATATTGATAAGAATTCTTTGTTTTTTAGAAGTATTCTTTTACCAACTTTTGAATCTGCGTTTATAACTCCCCCTTTAAATTTATAATCTGCAAAAAAAGATTCTTTTACTTTTTCATATTCTTTCATCGATGAATGATAATCGAGATGATCTCTTGAAAAGCCTGTTAAGCATCCATAATCAAAACTTATTCCTTCTACTCTTTTTTGTTTTATTCCATGAGAAGAAACTTCAAATATGGCAGCCTCTTTTTTATTCAGCAAAAAGTTATTTAGAATTTTATTTAAGCTAAAAATGTCTGGGGTAGTTAGTTTTGAAATGCAAATTCCAGGATTTTTTAAATTAACATTAGAAATTAACCCACTACTCTTTTTGATTTGATTAAATAATTGAAATAAATAATAAGAAACAGATGATTTCCCATTAGTTCCAGTTATTCCAAAAACTGTAATTTTTTTTGAAGGGTTTTCGTAAAATTTGTTGCTTAATAGTCCAAGCTTTTTTTCTAAGTTTTTAACAAAAATAATCTTTTTAGGTAAATTTTCAATCGAGAGGTTATTAGTCAACACAAAATTAGCTCCATTTTTTAGAGCTTCTTGGCAATACTTTTTTTGAAGGGAAACATCTTTTGCTATAGAAATGTATAAGTCCCCTTTAGTTATCTCTTGAGAGTTTAAAGCAACTGAACTTAACTTATCATCAGAAACTTTTCCTAAATACTCAGGCAATAATTCTTTTAATTTCATTAGAGAGTATTTTGTATGCTTTTTATTATTTTTGAAAATACAGGCGCTGCAACTTGGCCTCCGCCTTCCCCATTTTCTTTTGCATCTCTAACTAAAATACCCAAAACATAATCTTGATCATCTAACTCGGCCATTCCAATAAAACTTGCGTTAAAAGATTTTTCATTATATCCCTCATTGGTTAACCTTTTTGTTGTTCCAGTTTTGCCGATAATTCTAGTATTCTTTACTAAAGCATTTCTTCCTGTACCTTTATTCACAGCTTCAGAAAGCATAATTTTTATTTCCTCTGCAATTTCTGAAGAAATTATTTCATTTTCATTCCCGTTATAAGATCCAGAAATTAAATTTAATCCTTGAAATTGCCCATTTGAAAACAAAGCAGTATAGGCTCCTACTAATTGAATTAAAGTAACTTGAAGTCCATAGCCATAGCATAAACTTACCTTTTCTCTTGCTGACAAATCAGCACTCGAAGGCAAATAACCCTCCCTATTTGAAATAAAAATTTCATTTACATATTTTCCAAAACCCCATTTGTAAAAATTTTTTATTATTGCTTCTGAATTTGATTTATCACAAAGTTTAACCATAGCAACATTACTCGATTTAGAAATAACATCAGACAAATTTAGGGTTCCATAATCTTTAAAATCACTGGTCAAAAACCCCTCATACTCAATATATCCTGGAGAAGTTTTAATTATTATATCTTTGTAAATAACATCTTCTTGAAGCAAACCAGCTATAGCAAGTGGTTTTACTGTAGAACCTGGTTCAAATAAATCTGTAGCTGATCTATTCGCAAGAAGATTTGGATTCATACCTCTTCTGTCGTTCGGATTGAAACTAGGATAATTGGCCATTGCTAAAATGTCCTTAGATTTCAAATCTACCAAGATTGCCGATGCGGATGAAGCTTTATAATAATCAAAAGCCTTTTTTAATTCTTGGTATACAAGATATTGAAGTTTTGCATACAATGTTGTTTGAATATCCTGCCCGTGATTTGGTTGAATTATTTGAGTTTCAATAATTTCACCTTTATTTGTCCTAACATATTTTTTAAAACCATCTTTACCAGATAATTTTTTATTTACCGATAACTCAATACCCTCTTGTCCGTTATTTTCGAAGTTTGTAAGTCCTATAACCTGAGATAGGATTTCTCCTTCAGGATAGCTTCTTTTATATTTATAAATACTTCTAATTCCAGGAATTTTTTCTTCTTTGAGTTTGTTAAGTTCGTCTTGGGAAGCATTATGATTCAAAACTATATATTTTCTTTTTTTATTAGAAAGCTTATTTTTAAGATTTTTTGAATCAATATCTAAAATTTTTGATATTAAAGAAATATGAGATGGATCAAAGGAAAAATTATTTACTTGTATTCCTACTTCATAGGCGGGGATGTCTTCTGCTAAAATTTGGAAATTTCTATCAAGTATTTTGCCTCGTCTTGATAAAAGTTTTAATGTTCTTTCTGAACTAGCCTTTGATTTATTAAGGGCAGTTTCAAATTCATATTTTTGTAAAAAATAAAATCTTATTGGTAATGAAATCAACAAGCAAAATATAAAGAACCAAACTATTAATTCTCTATACTTGCTTGTAAGTTCAAAATTCAAACTAGTCTATTTGACGTTTAACAAATGAAGGTACATCAAGATAATCTAATGAAGCTTCTGTTTCAATTTCCTGAAGATCATTGATAGGCTTGACCGAGTTTATTGATGGGACTGAGGAATCTCTTATTCCTAATGTGTCTGAACCAAAACTTGATTTTTTCTTTCCATCTCCAAGACCAGTAGCTACGATTGTAACTTTGAGATCGTCTTTATTCATTGTTTTGTCAATTGCAACTCCATGAATTATTTGAACTCCTTCTGCAGCAAATTCGTTAACTTGCTCAAGAATTTTTTCTATTTCTCCAATAGTTACCTTTTCTCCTCCAGTCATATTCACTAATATACCTTTGGCGTTTTGCAGACTGATGTCTTCAAGAAGAGGGCTTCCAATAGCATCTGTAGTAGCATCCAAAGCTCTACTATGTCCAGAAGCAATACCAGTCCCCATCATTGCAGTGCCTTGTTCAGACATTACAGTTTTGACGTCCTGAAAATCAACATTAACGGTCCCAACGCTTGTGATAATATCTGAAATTCCTCTAACAGCTCCTAACAAAACGTCATTTCCATGGGCAAAAGCTTCAGTAAAATCACAGTCCCCTCCAAAAACTTCAGTTAATTTTTGATTAGGGATCGTAATTAGAGAGTCAACTTCAGACCTAAGCGCTTCAATACCTTTTTCAGCAATTTCGTCTTTTCTTTCTAGTTTTAGTGGCTTTGTAACAACAGCTACAGTTAGAGCTCCAATAGATTTTGCTACTTGTGCGACAATAGGAGATGCTCCTGTTCCTGTCCCTTTTCCCATTCCTGCAGCAATAAATACCATATCAGAACCTTCTAAAAGAGCTTCTAAACGATCATAATCATCTAAAGCAGTTTCTCTTCCAACTTCTGGTTTTGCTCCTGCTCCTTGACCGCTATTAGTGAGTTCGCCCAACATATGCTTAACGTCGGCCTTACTTTTTTCTAATGCTTGGCTATCGGTATTTATTGCAAGTGTTTCCACTCCTTCTAGTCCACTTTTAACCATGTGATCAACAGCGTTACCACCGCAACCTCCTACTCCAACTACTCTAATTAGAGCGCCTGGTTTCCCAGTTTTTTCAATTACTTTCCAGTTCATAGTTGCCTCCTATAAAATTTAAAAGTTATTTTGAATCCATTTAAATGCTTGATTTACTAAACCTTTATTTCTAGTAAATGCAAAATCTAGATAATCTTCTTCACTTTCTTTTTGTCCATATAAAACTAATCCAACTGCAGTAGAGTAAATTGGATTTTTTAGTATATCTGTTAGTCCTATTAATCCACTTGGCTGTCCAACCCTGACAGGAATTTGAAAAATTTCTTCTCCCAATTGAGATATTCCTTCGATTTTCGATGCTCCTCCTGTTAATACAATTCCAGCTGGCAATACTTGTGAAAAATCGCTTATTCCAAGTCTTTGTTTTATAAAATTAAAAATCTCAGCATATCGATGTTCAATAACATCGGATAAAGCTTGCCTAGAAAAAACTTTATCTGTTCTTCCATTAATTGAGGGAGAAGATATTTGCTCACCTTCCCTAGTAAGAGCGCTAGATGCACAACCGTACTTTTTCTTTAATTCTTCTGCTTGATTTGTAGGAGTTTGAATAGCTCTGGCAATATCATTTGTAACATGGTCTCCACCCACAGGAATATTTACAGTATGGCTGATAGATCCATCCATGAAAATTGCGACATCTGAGGTCCCTCCTCCAAGATCAATTAGACATACTCCTAATTTCTTTTCATCCTCGGTAAGAACAGAATAACTTGATGCCAACTGCTCTAAAATATAATTTTCAACAGATATTCCGCACGATTTCATACAAGAATCAATATTTTCTGCAGCATTTTTACTACAGGTAACAAGATGAACTTTTGCCTCTAGTCTCACTCCTGCCATTCCCAAAGGTTCTTTTATTCCACTTTGCTGATCAATCAAAAAGTCTCTAGGTAGAATGTGTAACATTTTATGTCCTTCCGAAATACTTTGCGCGCCCGCCGAATTGATTACTTTATCTACATCGCTAGCCTTGACCTTTCTATCTCTAATTTGAACTGCGCCTTCTGAATTTAAACCACAAGAACTTCCTCCTGATATACCTACATATGCTTTATTAACTGCAATTCCTGACATCATCTCTGCTCGCTCAGTAGCCTGTCTTATTGCATTTACTGTGGACTCAATATCGACTACTACGCCGTCTCTCAGACCTTTAGAAGGATGAGAACCAAGACCAATGACATTTATTCCATCGGGCGAAGACTCTGCGATAAGGCATACTACTTTTGAAGTTCCTATATCAATTCCAATTTTTATATTTTGATAATTATTAGCAGCCATTAGAAATAGTTAATTGCAATCTTAGTTTTATATCTAAGATCTATAGATTGAAAATTATTTATTAATTTTTTTGATTCTTTTGAAATTAAAAATAAATTGAGTCTATAAAGTTGATCTACCAATTTGTGTTGCTGAAATCTTATCTCTTGACCTCCCTTTAGAAATACTTTTATATTTCCTGATCTAGTTTGGCTAACAGACTTGATTATCAAATTATGAAAAAGAATTTCTTTTTGTATGCGATAAAAATTATCTATCAACTCAAGCCTATCTTTCTCTTGTCCAGAAAGATTAATCAAATCTGAATTTCCATAACCTTCCATATCAAAAGATTTTCCATTTTGAGAAAGACAAGATATTTCATTCCAAATGAAGTGACAATTTTTTGATTTAGTTTCATTGTCTTTAGAATAAGCACAAAAGGAAAAAACCAAAAAAAATAAAGCTATTATTTTATTAATTTTCATTTTTCTCTTTAAAAATAATTTTTTCAATTTTTCTTGGCTTTATCATGGCAAGATTTATTTGCGAGTTTTTATTAGCTTCCATAAAAGATTTTTTATACAAAAGTTTATTATTCAATTCTATGAATTTAGACTCTAAAACTAATTTCTTTGATTTTTCATAATCAAGACTTGAATTCAATGTTCTCAACTCATTAACGTTGTATATTTTTACAATAGATAAAAAAGAGATAACTACTCCGAAAAAAGCAATTAAGTAATATTTGCTTACCAAACTAACCACTTATTTTTTCTCCGACTCTAAGGATTGCGCTTCTTGATCTTGAATTGAGGTTTATCTCTTCCAGCGAAGGCTTAATTATTTTTCCGATAATTTTTATAGCATTTGTATTTTCTTGATTTTCAAGTTTTCCTTTTAAGAAATTTTTGACAATTCTATCTTCCATTGAGTGAAAGGATATGACAACTAATCTTCCCTTGTCTTGCAAAAGATCTATAGAAGCATGTAAAGCTTTTTTAATTTCTTCAAGTTCATTATTGATAAAAATTCTTATTGCTCTAAAAATATTTGTGGCGGGATGCTTTTTTGATTTTCTAAATTTTTTTCCAACATAAGTCACCTCAGCCAGTTCACCAGTTGATTCTATGAGTTTGTTTCTTCTTTTTTCTACAAGTCTCTTTGCAAATAATCTAGACTTCCTTTCTTCTCCCAGGGAGTAAAAAATATCTGCTATCTCCTTTTCGTGTGCTTTGTTAATCCATTCAAACGCTGAAATCTTGTCATTTTGATCCATTCTCATATCTAGCTTTCCATTTTTTTGAAAACTAAATCCTCTAGAAGCATCATCTAATTGCAATGAAGAAACTCCAAGATCAAACAAAATTCCATCAAACTTTCTTTTGGAAAAAAGTTCTCCAATTTTTGAGAATTTTGAATATTCAAAATTAAACCTCGGATCTTTTATCTTTTCAGCATATTTAATTACCCTTTGATCTTGATCTATTGAATCTAAAGTGCCTTCAGAATTTAACCGCTTGAGAATTTCTTTCGAATGCCCTCCTAATCCAAAAGTGCAGTCTAAGTAAGCCCCAGATTTATTGAGAACAAGGGAATCGATGCTTTCATTTAACATAACAGGAGCATGAGAAAACATTAGAATGGAATCCTCCTAACCTCTTCGGGAAGTTCAATGTCTATTCTTTCGCCTTTAATTTCCTTACCAAGTTCTTTAATTTTCCAGTTTTTTTCACTCCAGAGCTCAAACTTTTGCCCCATTCCAATTAAAATTACTTTTTGTTTTTCTTTAAGTTGAGCATACTCTCTCAATGTTTGCGGAAATAAAATATTCATTCTTTCTGAAACTTCAAAATCTATTTGATGGGCATTTCCTAAAAAATTCCACTGCAAAGCTCTTAACTGTGGATTTAATCCCGATAAATTTTCAAAAGATCTTGAAATTTCTTTCCATAAATTTCCTGGATATATTAGTAATGAGGGATACTGAGGATCTCTTGTAACAATAAGAGAACCAGCGGCTAACTCTCTGAGTTGCTCTTTATATCTAGCAGGCATAGCAATTCTTCCCTTATTATCTAAAACAAGACTGCTCAAACCATAAATTCCAGCCATAAATTAGTCCCTTTTGTCACACTATGGACTATTTTTACACACTTTTACACACTTTAGAAGTGTTTGAGCGAGTTAAATTTGGCTTAATTAGAGAGCTGACCCATAAGCCGGGTTCTGTTTTAAGTAATCATTCATCTTGGATTTATGTCGCCACAAATCTCTAGCAACTTACCCAGATTCAATGCGGATAACATTAAAGAATCTCTATTTAGTCTTGCTCCAGACGGGGTTTACCTAGCTATACCTGTTTCCAGATACACGGTAAGCTCTTACCTTACCTTTTCACCCTTACCCAAGATTAGGCGGTTTATTTTCTGTTGCACTAGCCGTAGTAACTTTCGTTACTCCCAGGCGTTACCTGGCGTCTTATCCTTTGGAGCCCGGACTTTCCTCTGATGTAAAAAATCAGCGATTACTCGGTCAGCTCGCCAACATTATATTATTTTTCTTTAAAAGTGTCGTATATTTCTTTAGATGTTTTATTAGAGATTTTTGAAGCAATTTTTGAAATTTTTCTTAAGGGCAATTCGCCTTTTAAACTTTTTACAAGGATCTCTAAATTAATTTCATCAATGACTGCCTTTTCTTTTGTTCCTTCAATTAAAAAGACTATTTCACCTTTTTCTAAATTCATGTCCTTATGCATTTGTTTTAAAAGAGATTTTAGTGTGCCAGTAAAGAATTTTTGGTGCAGTTTTGAAATGTCTTTTGCAAGACAAACTCTCCTTTTTTCCCCAAAAATTTTTAGAGAAACTTGTGCTAATTTTTTAATTCTTCTTGGTGACTCAAAAAGAACTAATGTTCTTTTCTCAAAAAGAAATTTTTCCAAGTAACTTTCTAGTTCATTTGATTTTCTCGGAGGAAAACCATCAAAAATAAATTTATTTATTTTTAGTCCAGAAGCTACTAAAGCTGAGATAACTGAACTTGGACCTGGAATTGGGTTTACTTGTATTTTTTCTTCTTTTGCCCTTTTTACGATCTCGTAACCTGGATCAGATATCAAGGGAGTTCCAGCGTCAGAAATTAAAGCTATGCATTTACCTGCTTTAAGATAAGAGATATATTTTTCCATGGTTTTTTGATTGGTAAATTCATGAAAAGGTTTGCATTTGGTTTTAATATTAAATTCTTTGAGCAATACTTTTGCTTTTCTAGTGTCTTCACAGAGAATTAAATCTGACTCGTTGAGAGTTTCTATCCCTCTAAGTGAAAAATCTCTTAAATTACCAATTGGTGTTGCAACCAAATATAATGTTCCTGAAAAATGAATAGCATTACTCCAAAAAAGATCCTTTTTATATCTGCAATTCTTTTAATCCTATCTTGCTGTGCCACAACTAGCAATCCTAGAATTACAAATTTTTATGGAAATGAAAATCCAAATGACGTCAGTAAAAAATTGCTGAAAAGTATTACTGATTCATCTCAAACTAGAGATATTCACCTTATTTATTTTAATGACAGTACAAATAAAACTAATATGTTTCTTGAAGGTGCTAGAACCTCATTCTTTTTCCAAAAATCTTTAAGTAAAAACAGAAGAGAAATTTCTTTTAAAAAAATTATCTTTGAAGATCTTTGTAAAGAAGTAACTAACTCAGCTTCATATAAAATTGTTATATTTCCGACTATTCCTGATTTGTTGAATGCCAATTGTCTCAATAAATATAATTCGGATTTATTATTGGTTTACCTCGAAGAAAAAAAGAATACCTTTAATAATGATTTTATAAGTTTTAAAAATCAGAATTTTTTTGAGGGATTTGTTATGAATGATTTATTTATTAATGAAGATTACTTATTTATTACAAAAAATATAAATGAGATTGAAAAATTAATACTTACTCTCAAAGAAAAAGGAATTAAATATAATTCTGATAATTTTTTATTAATTGACGATGCAAGAAATTTCGAAGATGAAATAGCTTCTGCTTTTAATTTGATAAATAGCGAAAAAAGAAAAAATGATCTTCAAAATGTCATTAATCAGGATCTGAAGTTTGTTTCAAGATCCAGAGAAGATATTTCCAAAGTGATCCTAAGTTCTAGTTCAGATGTAGCTAACAGAATCATTCCAGCTTTTAAATATAATCTTCTTTTCGATTTAGAACTTTATAATCTTCCCAATCATTTTGACATATGGAAAGAAACTTCGTCTATTAGCGATTTAGAAGGAACTTATGGTTTAGAGTTTCCTATTTTGGTCAACCGAATAAATCTTGGAAACAGAAATTTTTTTTCTTATTCCCCGGAATCAAAAATTAATTATTCTTTAGGATTCGATCTGATAAATTTCGTGAATTACGGCAACAATTATTTTGGTCTTTTAGGAGAATATTATTACTCGAAAAATCAAATTAGAATTCAACCTATTAATGTTTCTTTTTCGCAAGGAAAATTGATTCAAAGTCTAAATTAATAACTCTTTTTCAGATTCTGAAATACTATCTACAAAACTTTTATACTCTCTCATTCGTTCAAGATACTCATTTAACGGTTTTGCAGCCTTATTGGAAGGTAGTTTGATTCCATAAAAAGATAATCTAAACAATATCGGCATAATTACAGTATCTAAAACAGTTAGTTCATCACTTCTGAAAAAGTTTTGGTTATTAAATAAAGATAGTGAATTGGAAATATTTTTTTCAAGAATTTTTATATTTTTATTCTTTTCATTTTTTGAAGCAGATTTTAGTTCTATTTTGTCCATCGGATCACACCAATCTGCTTCTATCCTATGAAGAATTAGCCTAGTTTGAGCTCTTGAAACAGGGTAAACAGGTAACAGAGGAGGATGCGGAAATCTTTCGTCTAAATATTCAACAATTAAACCTGAATGATATAAAGAAAGTTCTCTATCTATTAATAGAGGGAGGCTACCCGAAGGATTAACTTCCAAAATTTCAGTTGGTAAATTTTCAGGATCTAAACTTTCGAAGTCACAAGCTATGCCTTTCTCAGAGAGTACCATTCTTATTTTTTGACTTCTATGGCCCATTTCATTTTGAAACAAGACCATGTTTGAACGGTTATTTAACAAACTCATTTTTGTTTAAGCTCTTTTTTAAATTCTCTATATGTTAAGAAAGCGAATGAAGTAAACAATAACAGAAATAATAAAACGTAAACTCCCATTCTCTTTCTTTCATTTGCAGAAGGATCGGCAACATAAACTAAAAAATTGGTGAGATCATAAATAACTTTATCAAATTCAGCAGAAGAAAGGTTAAGTTGAAGATCCTCCAAAACATTTGGCATGGAAACATTCTGATAAACTTTATTGTTCACACCATATGGTCTTGAAGAGTCTGGATAATATGTTCTTAAATATGTGTATATCCACTCTGGTTTCCTAATTCTTGCCTCTAATGTCAAATCAGGTGGTTTGGCTCCTATCCATTCAATGGCATCTTTTTCATTAAGACTTATATTCATTAATTCGCCGGGTTTGGACCCATCAAATATTAGGTTTTCTTGATAGATTTCTAACGGTATTTTTAAATCTTTGGCAACTCTGTTATATCTTGAATATTTCAAAGAATGACAGCCATAACAATTATTCATGTAAGTCGTTAATCCAGATTGCAAAGAGGCTAGATCAGTTGTATCAGCGGAAAAGCTGTCACACTCAATCGTTCCACAGTTAAAATCTCCCTCAGCGCTAAAAGATAAACTTGAAAAAAACAATACTAAAAAAAGAAGCTTCATCTTCAATGCTCAGGAGCTCTCTCCGGAACAGGTTTGCACTTTTCTAATCTGGTATAGATTGGCATTAGTAAAAAGTATGAAAAATAAACCACGGTGAAGACCTTCGCTAAAAGGTTTTTTAAGTCAGATGGCGGCACAGCGCCCAAATAGCCAAGGACAAAAAAACTTACCACAAAACCAGCTAAAAATGCTTTACTTAATACTCCTTTATATCTGATTGACTTAACAGGACTTCTATCTAACCAAGGCAAAGCAGCAAAAATTGCAATTCCAGCAGCCATTGTTACAAAACCCAAAAATTTTGCTGTAAGACCAAATAAAGAAAAGTCCACTGCTCTTAACATTGCATAAAAAGGTGTGAAATACCAAGAAGGAACTATATGAGCAGGAGTTGAAAGAGGGTTTGCTGGTTCAAAATTTACATACTCTAAAACGTATCCTCCGCCCTCAGGAAAGAAGAATACAACCGAACAAAAAATGAGAAGAAATACTCCTAAAGCATATATATCGTGGGTAATATCGTAAGGATAAAACGGTTTTGAATCCAATGGGACTCCATCTTTATCTACATGTTTTTTTATATCAATTCCATCTGGATTGTTAGAGCCAATTTCATGAAGGGCCAAGATATGAAAAAATACAACTGCGATTATCATTATCGGTAATAAAACTACATGAAAAGCAAATAATCGAGAAAGTGTAATCCCTGAAATTAAGTAGTCACCTCTTACCCAAGTTGCTAGATCTTCTCCTATTATTGGTATTGAACCAAGTAAAGAAATTATTACTTGAGCAGCCCAAAAAGACATTTGACCCCATGGAAGTACATATCCAGTAAATCCTTCTGCGCAGAGTAGAACATAGGTAACCCATCCTCCAACCCAGATTAGTTCTCTTGGTTTTCTATAGGAGCCATACATCATACCTCTGAACATATGCAAGTAAATGAGGGCAAAAAAAGCGGAAGCTCCCGCTGCATGCATGTATCTTAAAAGCCAGCCATATTCTACATCTCGCATAATATATTCGACTGAAGAAAAGGCTTCTTCGGCAGTATTGGTATAATTCATCATTAACCACAAACCGGTTAGAATCTGCATTACCAGAACAATCAATAAAAGGAAGCCAAATAAATACCAAATGTTTATGTTGGATGGAGAGTAATATTTTGAAAGATGCCTTTCAAAAAGATCAATTACAGGAAACCTTTTGTCTACCCAATCAAGGCTTTTTTTTCCGATAGTGTTTTCGCTCATTAACTTACTCCGTCTGAACCGATAACCAACAAGTTATCTTTTTCAAAAAAATGTGGAGGCACAACTAAATTCGTGGGAGCAGGTACGTTTGCATAAACTCTGCCGACCAAATCAAATTTTGAACCATGACAAGGACAAAAAAATCCTCCCTGCCAATTTGAATCAAAATCCTCTGGCTTTGCTTCTGGGTAATACTT
>ENA-OSEY01002298-OSEY01002298.1-marine-metagenome-genome-assembly--contig:-NODE-2298-length-12445-cov-2.402248_pt1 | contig 12445 bp, 11 predicted proteins | sample MGYA00248465_ERZ534230 | MGnify/ENA primary metagenome ERZ534230 (study PRJEB26409, sample SAMN06344110) | marine metagenome | isolation source: Sea water from surface | place: Atlantic Ocean:Southern... | reverse complement strand
CTCTCGGTTTTCAGCGTCAAAGAGACAAACTGGATTTCCGGCCCGAAATGCATCAACTGCCGCTTGAACATGTGGCTCCATGGTTCGGCCAAATAGTAATTGCAAATGAAACCAACCCTTCCAAAAATACGGCTATTTTTCGACGATTTACGGAAAGGGGTTAACATATACCAGCCCTTCGGCCTATCCTGCGGGGAGTGGGTTATGCCAGTAAAATTGGGTCCAGCGGGAGTTCCACTACTACCGACTTTGGGCTCGACAACTCAGGTTCCATTTACATCACAGGCTACCATGCTGCTAGATTCATGTCTAGATCTGCATCATTGTTGATTCAATGTGGCAGCGATACGAATTGCAATGGAGTCCCTACTTGGGATGGCCAAACATCGTTAGCCCTTTCAAACCATAAACTCTACAGATTCTGGGGAGATTTCGACCACGAAGTAAACTATAACAGTCCATCAGAAGGTACAAGTTATTCTTCTAAGGTCATTGGCAACCACGCTGGTAACATTCCAAATTATCAGTTAAATGATAGTGCAGGAAATCTTAATTCCGCAGCTTTGCCATGTAACCTATACTTCAACACAGGAACTGGCCAGATAACTGGTACTCCTTCCATTGGTTGTACAGACGCTGCTAATGAGACTTACACAATCACTGTGAGTTATGGTTCAACATCATATGACTGGAACAGAAGTCAATCATTTGAGGTTACGTTCGGAATAAGCCCCGCATTACCTATTGTTTCATACAATCCTGCAGATACTACTCAGACATACACTAGAGGATTTGCAATTACGCCAATTGCACCAACTGGTATTACGAACAGTGGTAATCTACATCATTTCACAACATATCCGCCTCTGCCGGCTGGATTGTCAGTGAACAGTACTGGACATATTATCGGAACACCAACTGCTAACCAAAGCACTGCAATCTTCAAGGTTAAATCTTGTAATAGTTGGAATATCTGTAGTGCAGGTGTTCCGTTTACAATAACTATTAACGAACCTGCACCGGTAATTTCCTACGCTGATTCAGAATATGAATTCTTCAAGGATGTACCAATCACTCCAGTAGTGCCAACCAGCACTGGCGGTGTACCATCATCTTGGGAGATCTCACCAGCACTACCTACTGGTCTGAGTTTGAGAGGAGACGGAGCAATTGTCGGTATTCCATTCGTGGACTCACCTGCAACAAATTACACAATTTGGGCTAACAATACTGGTGGTTCAGGAACTGCAGTTCTAGAGATTACAATTAACGGGACTGGTATTTTCATCAACTATCCATACAATACTGCCGAACTAGCACAGTATTCACCGATGATGGCATTGTATCCTTCAACATCTGGAGCTGCAATCGTTTCATGGAGTATTGAGCCAACATTGCCAAGTGGTATCTTCTTTGGAACTAACAACGGTACCATTTGGGGAACACCAAGCACTCTGACTGAGAGCACTGTCTACACAATCAATGCTACAGGAGTCGAAGATTATGGTACTGCAACCGTTACCATTTCTGTTCTAATTGATACAGACTTGGACAGCATACCTGACATCAATGACGATGACATTGATGGAGATGGCTGGTCCAATGTGGACGAGACAAACTGTCAGACTGATGAAATGGATGAGAATGATTATCCAAGTGATATCGACCAAGACAGGATTTGTGACCTACTGGACACAAGCGATGATAGAGCGATTATCGTAATCTATCTTGACAACAGTCTAGAATTGGCAATCAACTCAACGATTAATCCTCTAGTACCAATCACTGCTGGAGGAGACATCACAAGCTGGGCTATTTCGCCTGCACTACCTCTAGGATTGGAGTTCAATGGAACAATGCCAGGACGCTCTACCAGCGACACTGGTACGATTTCGGGTACGCCTACTGAATTGAGTGATGCTACAATCTACACAATCTGGGCTAACAACTCCAACTCTGGACAGAGTGGTACATTCCAAATCACACTCAGTGTCCTTGAAGACACCGATGGAGATGGAATACCTGATGTCTATGACGATGACATGGATGGCGACGGATGGTCTAACGAAATGGAGAACCTCTGTGGCGAAGATCCACAAGATGCATCCAGTAGTCCTGTAGATACTGATGGCGATGGTTTGTGTAATTACATCGATAGTGACGATGACAATGATTCATTCATTGATACTGACGAAATCATGTGTAACTCTGACTCATTAGACGCATTCTCTGTACCTATTGACGATGACAATGATGGTATCTGTGACGCATTGCAGTCTGATAGAGACCTGGATGGATGGGCAGACGGTCCTGAAGAATCCTGTGGCTCTGACCCAGATGATGCTTCAAGCGTACCAGTCGATTCAGATGGTGACATGATTTGTGATTCGCAAGATGACGACCGTGACGGAGATGGTGTCGGTAACAATGTCGATGACTTCCCAGACGACCGCTCTGCATCCAAGGATGCAGACGGTGATGGGGACCCAGACTCTTTGTCCGGCACTTCAACATCTGACCCACCATTGAAAGAAGACTTCGATGATGACAACGATAATTGGTCCGACTTCGATGAATCTCAGTGTGGCACTGACCCTCTTGATGAGACTGACTTCCCAACCGATCTTGATGGAGACGGAACATGTGATGCTCTAGAAACCGATACTGATGGTGACACAAGACCAGATGCAGAGGATGCTTTCCCATTCGACCCTACAGAATGGCTAGACACTGATGGCGACTTAATTGGTAATAATGCTGACACAGATGATGATGGTGATGGAGTCATTGATAGTGAGGACGCATTCCCATTAGACAATACTGAGACGACTGATACTGACTCTGACGGGATTGGCAATAATGCTGATACAGACGATGATGGTGATGGGGTCATTGACAATAAGGACGCATTCCCATTAGACAACACGGAGACGACCGACACTGATTCTGATGGCGTTGGAGATAACTCAGATGCATTTCCGAACAATAGCGCTTATACCATGGATAGTGATTCTGATGGCATGCCAGATCGTTGGGAAATAATTTACGGTTTGGATCCCAACGATCCGTCAGATGCCTCAAGTGACAATGATGGTGATGGGATTTCTGCTTTACAAGAATTTTTGAATGGTACTTCACCGAATCAAGATGGAGAGTCAACTACTCTTGATATTGACGGAAATAATCGTTACGACGCATTGACCGATGGTCTTTTACTTTTGAGAAGTATGTTCGGTTTGACTGACGATGCTCTAATCGCTGGCACCGTCTCCGGAGATGCAATTTTTTCCTCCTCGGCAGATATTCAATCGAGATACTTAACTATGGAAAATTCTTTGGATATTGATGCTGACGGTAAAGTGGACGCACTCACTGACGGCTTACTGATCCTTCGCTATCTTTTTGGTCTGAGGGGTGACACGCTAATTATCGGTGTTGTGTCGCCCGATGCTACACGTTCATCCTCAACTGATATCGAACAATATCTGTTGAATCTCGCTCCTGAAATTTAGATTTTCGACTAATTAGATGAATCATAGATTTATAAAATTACTGTTATTGCTAATTATCAGCGTAAGTGCTTTGCAATCTTTAGCGGATGAAAATCAAGTAACATCACCAAATTTTATTGTCATTGTTTTGGATGATTTCGGCTGGAGTAGCTTGTCAATATCAATGGATAATAGATTTCCAAATGCTAAGAGTGACTATTATGAAACACCCAATATAAATAAAATATTGAATCGTGGTATTCGGTTTTCTAACGGGTATGCATCCTCGCCCGTATGCTCTCCCACTCGGTATAGTATTCAATTTGGAAAGGACCCTGCATCACTGGGTCGAACGAGAGGTCTTGGTCCCAATCGTGTCGATCATGATCAGGTTGGTATAGCTCAAGTTTTAAAGGCAGTTAATAAAAATTATCAAACAGCTCATTTTGGTAAATGGCATATAGACGCTGATCCCTCTCGATATGGATATGATTATCATGATGGTCAAACGGGAAATAAAGAGGGTGGATTTGACAATAGTAAAAATAATCGACAGTGGGTTGGTTATGCATCAAAAGACCCAAAATTGGTAAATCAAATTACTTCAAGAACAGTTGAGTTTATTAGAACTTCTGTTGCAGAAAAAAAACCGTTTTTTGTACAACTTTCTCACTATGCAGTGCACTCCGACATTGTTTATTCTGAAAACTCTTTTGATAGACTCAGTGGACAAAAAAAAGGTGTTGTTCACCAAGATCAAGGTTTTGCAGCGATGGTTTATGATCTTGATAAGTCAATTGGTGGATTACTCGATGTCTATGATGAACTCAATTTAAACGACAATACTTACGTAATCTTAGTTTCAGATAATGGCGGTATGCCAGTATTGCCTCAGCAGGTCAATTTGGGGCGTCCGTATAAAATGGGTTTAAATTATCCGCTTTTGAGGGGTAAGTGGGATCTTTTGGAGGGAGGCATCAGAATACCATTTGCAGCAATGGGACCTGGGGTAGAGTCAAATACGCAAAGTGATGTTCCTGTTATTACCCACGATATTTTGCCAACAATCGCTGATTTGGCAAATGCATATGATCTCAAACCCGATGGTATTAACGGCGTTAGCATCAAAAATTTGTTTTTTAATCCTCAAAGTCAATTACACAGAGAGCCAAATTTTTTAATATTTCATTATCCACATTATAATCGGGTGGGTATTAATGAGCCTCATTCTGCAATTCGAGAGGATGAATATAAACTCATAAAGTTCCCAATTTCGAACAGATATTTACTTTTTAAAATTACCGAAGATATCGGTGAGGAGAGGGATCTTTCCAATATTTTTCCCGATATAGTTGCAAAATTAGACAAAAAATTATCTGTTTTTCTTGAATCAGTAAATGCAGAAAAACCTGAAGATGCATACAACTGGGAGACAGTTGGTAAGCAAGGAAAAGAGAGGACCAAATTTTTTAAAAGGTATGATAACTAGACCATTCAATAGGGTTTAAATTTTTAAATGGCTCAAAAAGATATTGTTCATAAAGTTCCGTTGCATACTTTGAAAAGTACTGATGAAGTGCGAGACCTCTATGATGATTGGTCAAAAAATGACAAATACAATCAAGATATGATCGATTGGGAATATTCAGGACCTAGGGAAGTTGTTTCCGCTTTTTTACCTCATGCTCAAAATAAAGATATAAAAATTTTGGATGCGGGTTGTGGATCAGGTTTGGTAGGTGAGGAGTTGTCAAAAGAGGGTTATAGCATAATTTATGGTGCAGATATCGCAGCCAAATTAATGAATTCAATACCTGCTGGAATATATCAGGAACTTCATAACATTGATTTGAATAAACCTATTAACTTCACTGATGATTTTTTTGATGCTGTCTTGTGTGTTGGTACATTTACATTTGGCCATGTCAAAGCGAAAGCGCTTAGTGAATTCACACGGATAGTAAAATCTGGAGGCATTATCGGTTTTACAATTAATGAAGGAGTCTTTCTGGATCATGGATTTAAATCTGAGCTAGATCATTTGGTTATTCAAAAAAAAATAACCCAGCTAGATTTTTATTTATCTGACTACCTCAGTTCGAAGGGAGTTAAAGCTTGGTTAGGGATATATCGAGTCAATTAAATTTTTAGCTTATTGAAATGATCTTTCAGTTAATAAATTAAATTCCAACTGAGATAAAAGAGGAACCAAGACGCTAAAACCGCAAATGCCAGAATAAGCGCCTTGGATCCTACTGAGGAAAGTTTGACTTTAATCATCGTGTTCCTTATTAATAACGCGAATCATTATCATTTGTATATGCATTAATGTCAACAAATTTTTATTTGAACTTTACCGTTGAAAAATATCTAAAAAGCTATACATAACGTATGTAAAGTAGTTTATATTCACAATTACAAGTTTTTATAAGAGATAAGAGAAAGGAGTTAACGATGTCTCAGCACAAAGCGCTCGATATGTTTGGACGGTCTGGTAATCCGGCATTAAATGCAGAAACCTTTACGAGAGAGGCCAGAGGTAGCGGTCCGAGAGGAATACAATCGACAGCATCTGAAGTGATGACACTTCAGGGTACGGTGAATAAGACAGGTATATTATTAGCGCTAGTGGTTCTCTCGGCGTCATACACTTGGAATATATTTTTTCAAAGCGGTAATCCGGGAAGTGTTATGCCTTTAGCGATGGGTGGTGCATTAGTTGGTTTTATTCTCGCCTTAGTAACAATGTTTAAAAGACAATGGGCAGGCATTACTGCACCTCTCTATGCGGTTGCAGAGGGCTTATTTTTAGGGGGGATTTCGGCGATTTTTGAAGCGCAGTATCCTGGTATTGTGATTCAAGCAGTCGGATTGACGCTTGGCACATTAACTTCTCTTTTGTTTCTGTATAAAACAGGAATTATAAAGCCCACCGAGAATTTTCGGTTAATGATTGTCTCTGCAACGATGGGCATCGGTTTACTATACCTGGTGAGCTTTTTAATGAATATGTTTGGCTCTGCTGGCATTGGGTTTATTCATTCAAACGGGATATTTGGCATCGGCTTTAGTTTATTTGTTGTTGGGATCGCAGCGCTCAACCTTGTTTTAGATTTTGATTTTATTGAACAGGGTTCAGAGGCAGGTGCTCCTAAATACATGGAATGGTTTGGAGCCTTTAGTTTAATGGTAACGTTGATTTGGCTCTATATCGAAATTTTGAGACTGCTTGCTAAATTACGAAGCCGATAACAATAGATCTAGAAAATGGATGCTAACACGTTAATTTTTGGATCAATGGCAGTCATCTCTTTGGCTGCCTTTTTTTATTTAGGCAAATTCAAGGCTTCGCCAAAACAGACTCAAAGGGATGACAGGATAAATTGGTCATCTGGGAAATATGGATTTATAAAATATATAATTCTGGGTGTTGCAGTTATTCTAGGTATCTCTCTGTTAATTAAGTTTGTATTTTAGTTATTGAAGCGATTGAACTTTCGCATAAAGAAAATCGGTTAGATCCTTCCTTTTTGTAAATGCTTCATTCTCTTGCCATGGAATGGGATCTCCAATCTCGATTTCAACCGTCTTGCCAAACCGTTTTCGTGCTTCGTTGAGAAGCAATGCAGATCTGAACGCCATCGAGATATGAGATGCGACATGAAATAGTCTACTGTTTTGACCTCTGAAGAATATCGGCACAACAGTGGCATTTGATTCTTTAATTAATTTGGCAGCAAATGTTGTCCAAGGTGCATCAACAACTTTTCCAAATCCGAATCGATCTGCAGTCGAGACATGACCAGAGGGAAATATCACAAGTGGAATGCCATTTTTTATTGCTTCTGTCGCTTTTTGTTTAGTCGCAATGTTGGTTTTAATTGCTTCTTTGGTTTGATCAAAATCGACTGGTAAGAAATGATTATTTAGATCTTCATCGACACACAAGACAGAGTTAATGAGTATTCTAAAGTCTCCTCGAACTCTTGCTGCGATATCACACATTATCATTCCATCGACAATACCAAAGGGATGATTTGCTACGATTATTAGAGGTCCCGTTTTAGGGATTTTGTTTAGTTTGACAGGGTCATAAACACATTTGATATTCGTCTCTCTCATGGCGCCACGGAAAAAAGCACCCACTTCAAAAGGCTCTCTCTTAAGTTTTTCGTAAATAGCAAATACGTGTTTGCTACCAAAAATAATTTCTAAAAGAACGATAATCTTTTTCAGTATCCAAGGATCATCAGGTTGACAGAAAGAGATCTGAACCGCAGTAGAGGGAGCGTTCTCAGATTCTGAATATTCACTCATAATGGATATCTTGGAAGACTATTTTGGTGAGTATATTATCAAATGATAAAAGATTTAAGACACTTTTTAAGTTTGCATCATTAATCGCAGTCTGCGATTATCTCAGGCCGTATCCTAGTGGGACAGAAAAATGGAAGATACATTTGATCTGGTGGTTTTCGGTGCAACAGGCTTCACAGGAAGGTTGGTTGCTGAGTACTTATCACAAAATCAAGGAATTTCTCATGACCTTAATTGGGCGATAGCAGGTCGGGATATTAATAAACTTGATAGTATTAAAAATGAGATGGACATTCCATCATCAATTCCTGCTCTGAGAACAGACATAAACGACATGGATTCTGTGAGAGACTTGGTAAAAAAAACCAGAGTACTCTTAACCACTGTCGGGCCATATCAAATATACGGAAATGAAATTATTGAATGTTGTATTGATGAGGGAATCGATTATTTAGATCTTTGTGGTGAGCCAGCTTGGATGCACAAAATTGTTTCGAATTTTCAAACGAAAGCCCAAGAAACAGGAGCAAGAATAACGTTTTCGTGTGGCTTTGACTCAATTCCATTTGACCTGGGTGTATATGAATTGCAAAGAAAAGCAATCGCAAAATTTGGCTCCCCAATGCAGCGAGTAAAGGGTCGAGTGAGATCCATGAAAGGTACTTTTTCGGGCGGTACACTTGCAAGTTTTAAGGCCACCATGAACGCTGCTGGTAAGGACAAAAGTTTGATTAGTGTCTTAAGAAATCCTTTTGCGCTTACACCCAATTTCACAGGTGTAGATCAACCCTCAGGTAATCGACCCTATTTAGATGCCTCTTTAAATGCTTGGGTCACGCCTTTTGTTATGGCAAGTATCAACACCAAAAATATACATAGAAGTAACTATCTCTTGGATCATATGTATGGTGAGAATTTTCAATATGATGAAATGCTAGTGACTGGGCAGGGAGATCAAGGTGAGAATCTCGCGATGAAATTAGCTCAGGGTAATCCAATGGCGGGGAGCACAACAAAACCTGGTGATGGTCCTAGTAAAGAGGAGCGAGAGACTGGATATTATGATGTTTTGATGATTGGAGAGAACAAAGATAATCAGGTGATTAAACTTTCAATCAAAGGTGATAAAGATCCCGGGTATGGATCAACTTCAAAAATGATTGCAGAGAGTGGGATTTGGCTTGCAGAAAATCCTTTTACAAAAGGAGGAGGGATATGGACACCTGCATCCTTAATGGGTGAATCTTTAGTAGAGAAATTGGAGAAACACGCAGGAATTAGTTTCGAAGAAGAAACATAATTATTAAAGAAGGGAGGTACGTTTTATGATTAAATTTCATGAGCTCAAGGATAAATTGATAGATGAGCTGCATAATCGTCCATTTCCACAAATAAAGATTCCCGCGCAAGTATCAAATCTTGTGGTGCTCCATCCAGGAGATCGCGAAAATGAGCTTGAGCATATTACCCGTTTAGCAAACATTTATAAAATGTCAAAACCTGACATGGGTTCAACTTGTTATTATGAAAGTTCTGATAAGTTTGACTTTCGTTGGGAAAGACACAGTGAATTCTCAACTTACACCTTCATATCAGATAATTTAGTAACAGGATCAAAGCATACTAATGAAATCATAAATCTTGATGCTGAATGGGTTTCGGATATCTCAGGCGAGGTCATCAGTGCTAATCACATTGATTTGAGATCTCCAAAAAATGCTCCAAAAAATGATAAGCAGTTCAATGATTATTTTGATAATGAAACATTGATAGGTAGTCATATTTATGATGGGAATGCAACCGTTTGGACCTCTGTAAAGAGTGATTCAGATGGATTTAATAGGGTTATTTTAATTGATGAAGGCATTGATCCTAATCAAGCAGGCCGTGCTGTTAGAAATCTTCTTGAGCTAGCGACTTACCGATCGATGACGCTTCTCGCTTGGCCCGTTGCAAGAGCCCTACTATCAGACATCTCTGAATTAGAACAAAGTTTGAATGAGACAGGTGAGAGACTAAAAAAGCTTGAAACACTGGAGGATGAGCAGAAATTAATGGCTGAACTGATCTCAGAGGCATCGAAAGTAGAGAAGCTAATCTCAGACAACAGTTTTCGTTTCTCAGCAATGCAAGCCTACTTTAAAATTACCGAATCAAGGCTTGAAATGCTTCGCGAACAAAAGATTCCTACAATCAGAACACTCAAAGAATTTCATGTTAGGCGTTTCATCCCTGCATATGATACCTGTATGTCAGTTGTGAAGAGGAAAGATAATTTGTCAGATAGAGTCAGCCGAACAAGTGAGTTACTTCACTCCAGGCTTCAAATCTCTTTGGAAGCACAGAACCAAAAGTTACTCGCATCGATGGATTCAAGAAGTAAGGTTCAACTGAGACTTCAACAGACAGTTGAGGGACTTTCAGTTGTTGCTATTACCTATTACATGATGGGTTTAATCCGATTCATGGTCGAGCCGCTGCCGGTAGAAGCATATTTAGGAATCAAGGACTCATGGGTTGTTGGTGGATTAACTCCGATAATTTTATTTGGTGTTTATGCGGTTGTGCGGAGAATAAGAAAGAAGTTAAAGAAAAATAGCTAACTTATCCAACAAAGAGCTTTTTTCATTGCTGTTGTGGAGACCTTTGATAACCGAATCAAATAAAAACTGCGGTGAAATGCCTAAAATCTGCGTCGAAAGTTGACTTGAGCCCAATAAATTCGCATACTCGGGAGAGATGCGCGTGTTTTGAGACACGCACCAAAACAGTACACAAATAATTTAAAAGTCGGGTTAGCTTTCTTCGACGTCGAAAGATAAGAAACCTGATTGACAGGGGTATGCTTTCATGCGATCAGTTCGATTTTTCTGCAAGTCTTTATTTACTATAATTTTAATGTTGCTGAGCGCAAGTTCTTTTGCTCAAGGTCCGTGGAATTTCAATGGTACGGCTGATGGTTGGACCGCAACAAACTCGACTGCGACCGCTGGCGCATCGGCCCTAGATTGGGACATTACTGCTCAGTGGAATAAACTGACCATTACCAGTCCTGGAGTCGACACAACTTCATCTGGATCGATTATTGCAGTTACTCTAAAGAATACAACTACAAACGCTAACTTGATTGTTGGAGTTAAGAACTCTGGACAATGGTCTTACATTCGCACCGCTGGCGTTCCAACTGAGGCGAGTGAGTTTTCGACGTTCTATGTTGATTTGAGTGGTCTCGCGCGGTGGAACGGCACTTTAGCTGAAATTTTATTGAGAATGCGGATAAACAGTAGTGGAAATGGTTGGAATGCTGGAAATGTTTTTATTGATAAAATTGAAATGGTAATGGCACGACATACATATGTAGGAAAACTGTAGTGAAAAGATATTTTAATCAATATGTTCCCGCAACAGTTTCAAAATAAGATCACCACCGGCGATGAACCTCATGTTAAGAATGAGGATAAGCAAAACACCGCGATTGTTTCGAGCATGGTTCCATCATCAGAAGAAGGAGGAGGAGAGCCACTTTCAGATGGATCAAGTATGTTAGATCCTCTGTATTACCACTACATCTGTAGCACTCTCTTTGAAACTCTTTAAGATCAAATCATAAAACCCAAAAAAACTATAAAAACCCAAAAAACCCAAAAAAAAACTTTTTTATTTGGTTTTTTTTCAAGTTTTTTTTGTTTTTTATGGATTTTTCTAGCATTTTTCTTAGAATTCGTCGTCCCAGTTATCAGGGATATCTTCTTCTTTACGCACCCATGCTGCGTCAATTTCAGCTTGGGCTTTGGCGGCAATGATGAAGCCTCGCGCCCATTTCAGGAATTTTTTCGTTTTTTCAGCCTGTGCGGCTAGTTGAATGAGGCGCATTTTTTCTTGGGCTTCTACAGCCGCCTGTTTTTGTTTGATTTCTTGGAGTTTGGATGCACTGATGCATCGAGGAGACGCCTCGACGTGGCAGCCTTCTTGGATGTCTACTGGAATCCAATCAGCCATGTGAGGCCGAGTGTAGAGTCCAAAGACGATCGCCTTGATAAGCGCCTTGTCTTTTACATCAGTCCAAGACAAAGGGCGCTTATTGGTTGGTTTGAAAAGATCCGTTGCAAGGTAAATGGCATGAGCCAAATTCTCAAGATCACCATCGCTGTTGACGTCGAAGTAAATCCTTCCCGACAACATTTGGCGACGATGTTTCTTAGAACCTTGGGATCGAAGCTCACCAACAATGGTGCTGTTTGGGTGCTTCATAAGAGCTGAAGCTACACTGACAGACCACAAATTTCCCGGACGCGAGCAAATCGTCTTTTGGAATACATCAAGCACCGCTGATTTTTGATGCGAACTCAGCTTGCCATGACGGCGAGCATTTTCGACAACAATCTCATAGCGACGAGAACCGCCGGTTTCACGTTTTCCGGCAGAGTTCATGTTGATTTCCAAACGAGATCCGCGCGCTCCGAATATCGCGTTACAGAGAGTTTTAGAACCGTTAATATCGTTGTGAGCCATTGTACTGTATTTTCTTAGGAATATACAATAATCAAGGACTCGTACAGTTTTCTTGCATCAGAAAAATTCTTCAATTTTTTCTTTCTTGAAAATCATAAAAAAATTGTTACGCGCAGTGGGATTCG
>ENA-OSEY01002297-OSEY01002297.1-marine-metagenome-genome-assembly--contig:-NODE-2297-length-12454-cov-3.740406_pt1 | contig 12454 bp, 11 predicted proteins | sample MGYA00248465_ERZ534230 | MGnify/ENA primary metagenome ERZ534230 (study PRJEB26409, sample SAMN06344110) | marine metagenome | isolation source: Sea water from surface | place: Atlantic Ocean:Southern... | reverse complement strand
GCAGGGGTGGCGCAGCCATTGGACGGGGTGACTGTTTCGTTTGATGACGCGGACATTGTGGCCGCCGACGCCCGCCAGGCACGCGATTTGGGGTTTGGCGGTAAATTGCTGATCCATCCGCGGCAGGTGGCACCAGCCCAAGGTGTGTTTCAACCAAGCCAAGAAGATTATGATTGGGCATTATCGATTTTGGAGGCTGTCGCTAATAGTCATTCAGCCGTCAAGCTTGATGGGGCAATGATTGACATGCCGGTGATCAAACGAGCGGAACGGATCAAACAGGATTTTGAGTCATTAGCATAATTCGGCGTGCCAAACATGAAAGGCAACAACAGCGAGGAGAGTTTTTATGAGCGCGATCACAGGTGCAGATGATCTGCAAGGGTTGCTGGTGATTTCGCTGGAACAAGCGGTAGCGGCACCATACGCAGCTGGCCGACTAGCTGATGCTGGGGCGCGGGTGATTAAGGTAGAGCGCCCCGAAGGCGATTTTGCCCGCGGCTATGATCAAGATGCCAAAGGGCACAGTTCCTATTTTGTATGGTTGAACCGCGGAAAAGAATCTGTGGCGCTGAACCTGAAACAGGCAGAAGATTTACAGATACTGAAAAATATGATCAGCAAGGCTGATATTTTTATACAAAATTTGATGCCAGGGGCGCTTGAAAGACTAGGCATTTCGACTGCTGATTTACGTTCCACCGACCCGCGCTTAATCACCTGTGATATCAGTGGCTATGGGTCTGAAGGCCCGTTTCAGAAGATGAAAGCCTATGATTTTTTGGTGCAGGCCGAGGTTGGTCTTGCCGAAATTACTGGCGCCCCCGAACAGCCGGGCCGTGTTGGTGTCTCAATTTGTGATATAGCCGCTGGCATGACTGCACATCAGGCTATTTTGCAAGCACTATATGCGCGTAGCTGCAACGGAAAAGGTCGCGGGATTGAAGTGTCGCTTTTCCATGCGTTGGCTGACTGGATGAATGTGCCGTATATCCAGAGCCAGTACGGTGGGCGTGAAATTCGCCGTCCGGGCTTGCATCACCCGACAATTGCTCCATATGGGGCTTATCAATGCGGTGACGGACGGCAATTGCTGTTGTCTATACAAAATGAGCGAGAATGGCAGCGTTTGTGCAGTGATGTTTTGGAACAGCCTGAATTGCCGACAAATCCAAAATTTAGCTCAAATGTAAACCGGGTGACGAACCGGACGGATCTAGACGCCATTTTAAACGCGGCATTTGGCGCAGATCCTATTGATACTGTGGCGGCAAAGTTGCAGGCGGCGCAAATAGCTTTTGGTCGGCTTAACGATATGGATGAATTTGCCAAGCATCCCCAAAACCGCTTTGTTTCGGTGCGGACTTCAGGCGGAGAGATGCAGATATTGGCGCCGGGTGCGGTGGTAAATGGTATGCTTTTGCCCCTTGGGAATGTGCCGGATTTGGGCGCCAATACCGCCACAATCCGAGAAGAGTTTTCTGGATGACTTATTGTTGCTGCGTTTGGGAATCTATCAGAGGCTGACTTCAGAAAACCGGCCATTGGAAATGGCATCAAGCAAGGTTTTATGGACAGCATCAATCACATGGAGCTTGGCGCTATCACTGCGGTAAACAAGGCCAAGTTGGCGTTTTGGTGACCCATCGCCAAGGCTAATATGTCTGATTGGCAGTGGGTTCATGTTGTGCACGCATCTTTGTGGGACGATTGATACGCCAAGATTTGCCATAACCATGCTGGAAATTGCCTCCAGATCTTCAAGCTCCATATTGTCCTGAACTGCAATGTTATGTTTTTGCAGCCAGGCTTCCACCATCTGGCCAACAATCGCGTTCCGGTCAAACCGGATGAATGGATAATGTGTAAGTAGGAAAAGTGGGTCATCACTAGTTGTTTGCGGTGGGGCTAAAATTTCCAGCGGTTCAGTGGCAATGTCACGAAATTCTATGCCTCGCGGCAGAATATTAGGCCGCGTAATAATCGCCGAATCAATCTGCCTCCGTTCAATTTGTTGCAGTAATGCAGCTGATAGCCCTGGTTGAATAACAACATGAAGTTGGCTGAAATTTTTTTTCAGATGTGATACCGCCAGCGGTACCAGCCCAGTTAATGTTGTTGGAACCGCGCCCAATCCGATTTCGCTGTCAAAATCAGTTCCGTCAATAATATCGGTAAGCATGTGATCATAGGCACGGATCACGGCCTCGGCTTTGGCGGCAAATGCATGTCCGATTGGGGTGAGTTGAGGGCTACGTGGGCGCCGATCAAAAAGCGCAATATTCCAGTTTGTCTCCAGTGCCTTCATTTGCTGGCTTACCGCGGCATGTGTGATCAAAGTTGCATCGCCAGCTGCGCTGAATGATCCATGATCTCGCACCGCTAGCAATGTGCGTAAATGCCGGAGAGACATAGTAGGCTTCCTAATTGCTGTTAGTGTCTGCACCCATAGCGAAAGAGCCAAAAGGGAAACAGAACGGTCCTAGATACATAATAAAAACTTACATAAAATATAAGATTTATTTTCTTTTTGTTAGATAAATTATCAATATACTTAAATTCAAGTAACTTCAAAGGTGAAGCGGTGTCTGAATCTGGCAAATTTTTACAGGTATCCATCTGGCGCGAGCAGGATGGTGACGGCCATTTTGAGACCTTTGAGGTGCCGCGCCAAGATAATCAGACCATTCTTGACGTGGTGGCATGGGTGCAGCAACAGGCTGATCCTACCTTGTCGTATCGTTTCGCCTGTCGCGTCGGTATGTGTGGGTCATGTGCGATGATGGTTAATGGGGCGCCGCGCTGGACCTGCCGGACGCACGTACAGAAAGTTGCTGATGACAACCGACTGGAAATTGCACCCTTACGCAACCTGCCAGTGATCAAGGATCTGGCTGTTGATATGGATCCGTTTTTTGATAAGTGGGTAGCAGCTGAGGCGGTTTTCGAACCAACCCAGACACGCGACGATCCGATGGCGCCAATTAACCCGCAAGATCCCATGCGTATTGCCGCCAGTGATGCCATTGAATGTATCAATTGTGCAGTTTGTTATGCGGCCTGTGATGTTGTGGCTGCAAACCCGGATTATTTGGGCCCAGCTGCATTGAACCGAACGTGGAGTTTGGTGAATGACATCCGCGATGATGGCCAGGATGCACGGTTAAAAGCTGTTTCTGGCGATGGTGGGTGTCATAATTGCCATGCGCAACAGGGTTGCGCGCGCTACTGCCCGAATGAATTAAACCCAACCCTGTCTATTTCGGGTCTGAAACGTGCGACAGCTAAATCGCTTTTGGGGTGGGGGCAATAAATGTTAAACCTGCACCTATATATGGCGCAACGTTTGACCGCGATGATCATGGCGCCGCTTACGATTGGTCATTTGGCTGTGATGATTTATGCGGTGCAGGGCGGGTTGAACGTCGCAGAAATTCTTGCCCGGACACAAGGTTCGCTGGCATGGTTTATATTTTATGGCAGTTTTGTCCTTGCGGTATCAATTCATGCGGCCATTGGCATGCGGGCGATAATGTTTGAATGGCTTGGGATTAAAGGCGCGGTGCTGTCCGTGATCAGCTGGGGGTTATGCCTGTTTCTACTAGCGCTTGGTGGGCACGCTGTTTGGGCGGTGACATTTGCCGGAGCTAGCGCATGATCCGTCCGCATCGCACACATGCGTTATGGTATGCTTTTGTTTTGCACCGGCTGTCGGGCATCGCATTGGCTTTATTTCTTCCGCTACATTTTTACATGCTGTCTCTTGCATTGACTGATCCGGCTCAGCTTGACGAATTCTTGGCTTTCACTGACCTGCTGATTGTGAAATGCGCTGAATTTGCTTTGGTGTTTTTGCTAGCCGTTCATATGTTCGGTGGGCTACGGTTGATGGCATTGGAATTTTTGCCATGGAGTTCACGCCAGAAAACATTTGCTGCAAGTACGGTGGCATTGGCATTTGTGATCTCAACCGGCTTTTTTCTACAGGCGACTTAAACGATGCGACCATTAATTGAACGTCATGATACCGATATTTTGATTCTGGGTAGTGGTGGAGCCGGTTTGTTTGCAGCGCTGCATGCCCAACAAGCCGCCCCAGATGCCAAAGTGACGATTGCGGTCAAGGGGCTGATTGGTAAATGTGGCTGCACCCGCATGGTACAAGGCGGGTATAATGTTGCATTAGCGCCGGGTGATTCGGTTGAACGACATTTCATGGATACAATCATTGGTGGCAAGTGGCTGCCAGATCAGGACATGGCTTGGAAATTATGCAAAACTGCAGTGACTCGCATTCATGAACTGGAAAATGAGATTGGGTGCTTTTTTGATCGAAACTTGGATGGCTCGCTCCATCAAAAAGCCTTTGCTGGACAAACATTTGACCGTACCGCGCACAAGGGCGATCTCACTGGCATTGAAATTATCAGCAGGTTGATGGAGCAGGTACTATCCCGCCCAGTTGAACGATTGCAAGAGCATCGTGCGATTGGTCTTATTCCATCTCGTGATGGATCGGCACTGGCTGGAGTTTTGTTTATTGACATGCGGACTGGTAAGTTTCGTTTGGTGCGCGCCAAAACAGTGCTGATGGCAACCGGCGGCGGTCCAACCATGTATAAATATCATACCCCCTCTGGTGATAAGACCATGGACGGGCTGGCAATGGCGATGCGCCGTGGGTTGACGTTGCGTGATATGGAAATGGTGCAATTTCACCCGACAGGCTTGCTTGCTGGGGCCGGTACAAAAATGACAGGAACCGTTTTAGAAGAAGGGCTTCGCGGCGCTGGCGGTCACTTGATAAACGGTAACGAACAACGGTTTATGTTTGATTATGATGCGGCTGGAGAACGTGCAACACGTGATATTGTTAGCCGCGCGATATATGAAGAAATGCGCCAGAAACGCACCTCGCCGCATGGTGGGGTCTATATTTCAATGGCCCATCTTGGCTCGAAGCTAGTGGCAGAAAAATTCAAAGGTATGGTCAAACGGTGTGCTGATAGTGGGTTCGATTTAGCAGGCGGTCTGGTAGAGGTTGTGCCGACGGCGCATTATTTGATGGGCGGCATTGTCGTTGATACTGATACCCGAACAGATTTGCCTGGCTTATATGTGGCTGGCGAGGATGCTGGTGGGGCGCATGGATCAAACCGGCTTGGTGGTAATGGCGTTGCCAATTCGACTGTATATGGCGGTGTCGCTGGTGATGTCATGGGCCAAGACTGCCAGGAGATGAAGGCTTTGCATGACCCAGACGAAACCGTGCTGGATGAAGAGCTGACCCGAGCTATGACGCCATTTTCCCAAAAACCTGGCGATGTAACAGCGCTCCGTAATAGGTTGCAAGATGTGATGTGGGAAGATGTTGGGGTGATGCGTGACGCTGATGGTTTGCAACGCGGCCTTAAACGAATTGCTGAAATTGATGATGAATTATCGTCAGTTGGTGTGGCGGCAGATAATCTTGCGTTTAACCTGTCATGGCATGATTGGCTGAATTTGCGGAGCCTAATTGATATGTCGATGGTGATAGCTAAAGCTGCTTTGTCGCGGGAAAATTCGCGTGGTGCACATTTTCGTGAAGATTTCCCTGACGCTGGAGCTATGCAGGAATCTTATTTTACCTTGGCATCAGGATATGGTGACGCGATTTCGGTCACGCGGGCGCCGGTGCAATTTACTATCGTTAAACCGGGCGAAACATTGCTTGGTGAAGATGAAGCTGAAACATTGATAAAGGCTGCACAATGATTGCGATAGACCTTGTGCAATCCACAGCTGAAACATTGATGAAAAAGGCTGCTATTGAAATTCCTGATGATTATTTAAACGGATTAAAGGCTGCTGCGGCTGCAGAGGATGGTGATCTATCCAGTTTCGTTCTTGACGCCATGCTGGAAAATTATGAGGCTGCGAGAGAAGACAGTCGGGCCATGTGCGGTGATACTGGCTGTCCGCGTTGGTACGTCAAAATGGGTAATGAGGCGCGTGTAGATGGTGGCCCCATTGCTCTTGAGGCGGCGTTGCGGCGGGCTACTGCAACCGCTACTTCAACGGTGCCATTACGCCCTAACCGTGTACATCCTTTATGGCGGACAGATCATGACAATAATGTTGGTATTGGCGCGCCAGAAATTGAATATGGTTTTGAACCGGGGGGTGACTGGGTAGATTTGATCACCGTGCATAAGGGCGGTTTGTTTGGCACTGATTATCGGATGCTATTTCCCAGTGATGGCATTCAGGGAATTAAAAGATTTTTTCTCGACTCACTTGTGGCGTTTGGCAAACGTGGTCTTGCCTGCCAGCCTGCGATTATCGGCATCGGCCTTGGAGGATCCAAAGATGCCTGCATGGTGCTTGGAAAACGTGCCGCCTGTCTGCGGATTGTTGGCAACCGTAACCCGGATCCAAAAATTGCCGAACTTGAAAATGAACTGAAAGAGCTTGGCAATAATATTGGTATGGGCGCTATGGGTTTTGTTGGAAAATCTATGGTGATCGATTGTAATATTGAAGTTGGCTATTGCCATACTGGCGGCATGCAAATGAGTGTTCATGCCTTTTGCCTGTCATCAAGGCGGGCGGTAGCGCGTATATATGGGGATGGGCGGGTTGAATATCGCACCGACCCTGATTGGTTTACAGATTATCAACGGCGGGAGACAGTCGAATGGCCGCAGGCCTAAACAAAATCCGACTGAGCACAAACCCAACAGATGCCGCCATTGCGGCACTTCAAATCGGTGATATTGTTTATCTTGATGGCACGATTTATACGGCCCGTGAGGGTGTTTATATGCGTGTCATTGAAGATGGAGTTGATCTGCCACTTGATTTGCCAGCTGTATCAGCCGCCAATTTCCATTGTTCGCCGGCGGCAACACAGCATGAAGACGGTTCATTTACGCTTGGGGCAGTAACGGCTACCGCCTCATTTCGGTTTTCAAAATGGATTGGTCGCTGGCTTTCCACGTCTGGCGCAAAGCTCATTATCGGCAAAGGGGGGATGAGCCCAGAAGATTACCGTGATCATTTTGTGCCGAACGGGGCAATTTACTTGACCACTGTTGGATATGGCACGGGTGCGCTTTTGGGCCGCGGTGTAAGGCAGGTGCGCGAATTACACTGGAAAAAAGAACTAGGTCTGGCGCAGGCCATGTGGGTTATTGAGGTTAAAAATTTCGGCCCCTTCATCGTCGAAAGTGACCATAAAGGCAATAGCCTGTTCGAACGTGAAAACGCCAAAATTGCAGCAAACCTTGATGCTGCTTATGCCGGCACAAAGCCAGCTGTTTTAAAACGATTTGGTGAAACAGATGATCGCAAAGACGAAATGATTTAGTCCGATAGGAAGTCAGGTATCGACGTCAGCAAAACGCATAATCACCGCATCAACGCTCAAAATATCGCCCACTTTTGCGTTTATACCGTCAATGCGACAGCGTTTTTCCGCGACCAGGGCATTTTCCATCTTCATCGCCTCGACAATACATAATTTCTGCCCGGCTTCGACAACATCACCATCGGCCACCATGATAGTCACCAGATTTCCCGGCATCGGACAGAGCAACATATTTGACCTGTCGGGCGCGATGACCGGCTTCATGTAATGTGCCAATGCCGCAATGTGAGATGGCCGGGCATGTGCTGCGACATGGCTGCCACGGTAATATATACGCCAACAGTCTTTGTCTCTGTACAATTGACAAATATAGTGACGCGTTTTGTCATCTCTATGGTCAGTAATGCTGGCGGCAATCTGTGGTGTATCAATCGCCTGTTGTATCTCTATGCGAACGGCATTTGTTTTGTCAGCGGCGGTATCTGCATAGGGGCTGATATCGGCGGTTAAGGCGGCATCTTGCTGGTGCAGATGAAATGAGCAGCGCAGGTTTGCATCTGCAATTTGGGCGGTGTCATCTGTAACAAATTGAATGGCCCAATCTTGGCAGGGGGGCGATGACTGGCGTTGTGCATAATTGTATGCGGCAGCGGAAATGATCAGACCTAAATCGCGCATTCTGTCTGGCGATGGGATGATACCCGTAAAGCCGTCTTTATATTCTTCATCAATAAATGCGGTAGAGATGTCACCGCTTATGAAACGGTCATGTTCCATTACCGCCGATAAGAACGGAATATTATGGCCAATACCGCCCATCACAAAATCATCGAGTGCCACGCGCATGCGAGCAATGGCGGCAGACCGGTCACCAGCCCAACTACACAGCTTGGCAATCATCGGGTCGTAATAGATGGATATGGTGTCGCCTTCAGCAACACCAGTATCATTGCGGGTTAGGCTGCCATCATCATGGTGTTTTTCTCCAGGGGGCCGATACAAAGACAGCCGACCAATTGCGGGCATAAAATTACGGTATGGGTCTTCTGCATATAATCGGCTTTCCATCGCCCAGCCATTGATGCAAATGTCACTTTGCTGATGCCGTAATTTTTCACCGGCAGCCAAACGGATCATTTCTTCGACTAGATCAAGGCCGGTGATCAATTCGGTGACTGGATGTTCAACTTGAAGACGCGTGTTCATTTCCAGAAAATAGAAATTCCGGTCAGCATCAACGATGAATTCAACTGTCCCAGCGCTATGATAATCAACAGCCATCGCAAGACGGATGGCCTCTTCACCCATGGCCTGCCTCGTCGCATCATCCAAGAATGGTGATGGAGCTTCTTCAATAACTTTTTGATTGCGGCGCTGGATGGAACATTCACGCTCGTTCAAATGGATGCAATGGCCGTGCTGATCTGCCAATATTTGAATTTCGATATGCCGTGGGCTGGTGATGAATTTTTCAATAAATACCCGGTCATCACCAAAACTTGATTCAGCTTCACGCATTGCGGTGGCATATCCGCTCTCAACATCTCGAGGCGAATAGGCTATTCGCATGCCTTTACCACCACCGCCGGCACTGGCTTTAATCATAACTGGATAGCCAATTTCATTGGCAATTTTTACCGCCTCAGCAGCTGTCTCAATCACACCAATATGTCCAGGTACAATGCTGACCCCAGCGGACTTGGCCAGTTTTTTTGACTCAATTTTATCACCCATGGCAGCAATTGCATTGGCTGGAGGGCCGATGAAGGTAATATTCTTTTTGGCAAGGGCGTTGGCAAATGTGGCCCGCTCCGACAAGAAGCCATATCCCGGATGCACCGCATCTGTACCAGTTTGCTGGCAGGCCGCGATAATTTTATCAGCTTGCAGGTAGCTTTCTTGCGCTGTCATCCCGCCGAGGCTAACCGCCTCATCAGCTAGTTGTACATGCTGCGCATTGCGATCGATTTCTGAGTAGACAGCAACGGTTTGAATTCCCATGGATCGCGCAGTGCGCATGATCCGGCAGGCGATTTCACCGCGGTTTGCAATCAGAATTTTTTTAAACATCCAGGCTCCATCGCGATACAGATCCAGCCCCTGTGGCAACTAAACTTGTTTTCATTAAAATTTTCAACCGAGTCTGAGTAATAATATGCCACATAAAATTGATACAATCATAATGATCTTAAAGATTGTGATTTTTTCTTTCAGAAAGACAGCTCCCAGAATTATTGCAAATAAAAGCGATGTCTCACGAAGCGATGATATTATGGCTACGGGTGCATGTAGGCATGCCCACAATACAATGACATAGGCAAGATAAGACGCTGTCCCACCATAAATTAATGTGTTTCTCGCTTCTTTATGAAAGCTGAACAAAACGCTGGGATTTGTGATCTGAAAATAAATGGCTAATAACACAGCACTACTGAAAGTAGAGACACCGTAAAATGCGATTGCACTGCCAGAAATTCTTGTGCCAATTGCGTCAACAACCGAATAGCCAGCGATAAAACAACCGGTGGCGCATGCGAGCAGAAGCCCAGTTAGTTCGGCATTAGCAAGGCGATACTGTTTAATACCAAAACAAATTATGGCAGCAGATATTAATACAATGCCGACGATCTGAGATATCTCGAGCATTTCATTCAATATTAAAATGGAAACCAATGTGATTAAAAGCGGCGCTATGCCCCGCGCAATGGGGTATATGCTTGTTAAAGATCCAAATCTGTATGCGTTTAATAAAAATACCTGATAGCCCAAATGTAGGAAAGCGCTAGCTACTAGATACGGGGCTGCCTCTAAGGAAGGCAATCCACTGTATAGCAGCCCAACACCGGCTAGAGGCAGATGCCCAAACATTACAGCTGCCATTCCCATCGCTTTGTTTGGTGTGTCTTTGACTTGAAAATTCCAAAATGCATGAAGAAATGCGGCACTGAGGACAGAGAAAATTAAAAGTGTTTCCATTTTTTGCCCTCAAGATAATGAGTAATGCAGTCACCTAATTCTGCAAAATCCCGAAGTAGAGTATCGCAAGTTAACTCTGATAAGTCACTGCACGACAGCAGGTCACTGCAGGCTACCAAGCAAAGTACCATAATTCATTTTTCTACTAAACTTGTGACGGTAACCAAAGGTGCTGGAGATAACACAAATGACTGAAGTGGTGAGCGATTAACGATTAATTTACAAGGTTACATGTTAGCTGCAGGCCGTAAATGCGTGCACGAGGCTGTGCTTTTGATGTAAAACTAGAGAAATTTCTACGATGTTTTGATCTTTAAAATACATGTTATGTGTGATTTAGCTACTTGCAAGTGGTTGAAATAAAGGCATGAGGCTGAGGAATTAGCAGCTTGGAATCTTTCGCATTTTTGGCAATTATAGCTGCAGCGCTGCTGCATGCATGTTGGAATTTTATCCTAAAAGATGCTGGCGACAAGGTCGTTTGCACGGTAATTATTTATCTTACCAGTCTGCCTTTTGCAATGACAGGTATGTTAATAGCTGGACTGCCAAGCATAGATACTTTGCCGATTATAGTTCTAAGCGCCACCCTGCAAACGGGCTATTGTGTAGTCCTCTTTAAAGGCTACCAGGTAGGAGATTTAAGCAGCGTTTACCCTATAGCCAGAGGTAGCGCACCAATTTTTGTGTTTGTCGTTAGCCTACTTTTTTTTGAGGCTAGCTATGAATTGACAACTTTTCTAGGAATTTTTGTTTTTTGTGTTGGTCTCCTTACTTATGCTTTTTCAGTTATTCGAAATACAGGTTCGCGGCTGAATGAAATAGCTTATGCGCTGGCTATTGGGCTTTTTATTGCAGGGTACTCAATAACCGATGCTATTGGCACAAGACTGGTTGGCAATGCTCTCAGTTTCTTTGGAGCCATGGCTATATTCAACCGCCTCTTTTTAATCGGATATTTGTATAATTTTGAAGAGGGAATGTTCCAACGGCTTCGGAAGGGGTATAACAATAAATTCGTTCTTGCTGGACTGTTTGCTTTTTTCTGTTATGCGGTAATTTTATGGGCATACACTGTGCTACCAATTTCAGTTGTAACCACACTTCGGGAGTCCTCAGTAGTATTTGCCGTTCTTCTTGGGGTGTTAGTTCTTGGGGAGAGTTTTAGCAAGTTTAAGGCGTTGATGTTGTTTTCAACGGCTGCTGGATTTTTCTTGCTTTTATCATAAAAGAAAGCGGATCTTTTTGACCCGCTTTCGTATTTTTTCTGCTCTATTTCTTTGGCTCAGTTTTGCCGTCGTATCGTTCTTTCCACTCAGCAACAATGCGGTTTTTATTTGCTGCTGCCCACGCGAATTTGTTGTCAATTAGCTTCGCGTTAACTTCTTTGAAAAAGTCTGGAAGAACTGGGTCGGGGGTTATCTTGGAGGTGTCAGCAATTATCGACTGGCGTTGCCCAAAAAGCGTCATTCCGCGACCAAGGGTCCAATCTATCAGCCTCTTGGAGTCTTCTAAGTTCTTTGTACCCTTCATAATAGCAACAACTTGCATTTCCCATCCGATACCCTCTTCGGGGATAATCATTTCCATCGGTGCGCCAGCCTTGATGATCTTTATCGCGCGGCCAGGCCAAGAAATACCGATTGGAAATTCTCCGGCTCCTGCTTGTTTGCAAGGCTTTGACCCCGAGTGGGTATAGACCGCAATATTCTTGTGAAGGTCATCCATGTACTTCCAAGCTGCATCTTCGCCCATGATTTGGATCCAACTGGATACGTCAAGAAACCCTGTGCCGGAAGAGTTTGGATTAGGCATCGAAATGTGACCCTTATAGACTGGGTTTGTCAGGTCAGCCCACTTGGTTGGTTTTGGCAAGCCAAGTTTTTCGGCTTCTACAGTGTTCCAACAAATGCATCCGGCCCAGCCGTAGTTACCAACCCAATTTACTGTGCCTTCTTTGTCAACATACCTTTGGTCAATTTTATCCATGCCTTTTGGTGTATAAGGATGAAACATTCCAGCTTCTTCCATGTTGAGCGCTACTGTTGCTGCCATCTCAAAAAGAACATCAGCTTGTGGGTTGTCTTTTTCCGCCATCATTTTCGCAGCCATTGTTCCTGTGGACTC
>ENA-OSEY01002293-OSEY01002293.1-marine-metagenome-genome-assembly--contig:-NODE-2293-length-12470-cov-2.917615_pt1 | contig 12470 bp, 12 predicted proteins | sample MGYA00248465_ERZ534230 | MGnify/ENA primary metagenome ERZ534230 (study PRJEB26409, sample SAMN06344110) | marine metagenome | isolation source: Sea water from surface | place: Atlantic Ocean:Southern... | reverse complement strand
GAAGGTTTTGAGCAGATGGACTTCGCTTTAGATTATGGTGTTAATTTTTGGGATACCGCAGAATTATACTCTGTACCTCCAAGAGCGGAAACTTTTGGATATACGGAAGAAATAATTGGAAACTGGTTCAAAAAAACAAAAAAGAGAGACAAAGTTATATTGGCAACTAAAGTTGCTGGACCAGCTAGAGACTATTTAAGAAATGGAGAGAATAGTTTTGTTGGAAAGAATCTAGAAGAAGCATTAAATGGAAGTCTAAAAAGATTAAAAACTGACTACATAGATTTATACCAGCTACACTGGCCAGAAAGAAATGTTAATAGTTTTGGAAGGCTAGGTTATAAACATGATGAAGATGAAGATAAATGGAATAAGATTGAAGATGTATTATTAGAATTACAAAAATATATTACAGCAGGCAAAATTAGATATGTTGGTCTATCAAATGAAACTCCTTGGGGAGTAAACAAGTTTTTGCAAATATCAAAAGAAAATAATTTACCAAGAATGATGTCGATACAGAATCCATATAGTTTGCTTAATAGAAGTTATGAGGTAGGTTTGGCTGAGATTTCAATTAGAGATAAGATAGGATGTTTGGCTTACTCACCACTTGCATCGGGCTACTTAACGGGGAAATATAGAAATGGAAATCTTCCTAAAGGCTCAAGAATTGAAAGAGATGGTGATTTTTGGACAAGATATAATAAGCCAAATGCTGAAGACGCGGTTGAGAAATATTATGAAATTTCAAAAAAAAATAATATTAATTTTGCTCAAATGTCTGTAAAATTTTGTGAAATACAGCCGTTTATGACATCTGTAATTATTGGAGCTACGACAATGGAACAGTTGAAAGAAAATATTGAAAGTGTAAATATAAATTTAAGTAACGATTTAATAAAAGATTTAAATGAAATACAAAAAATTTACCCAAACCCATGTCCATAGTTAAAAAAACATTATTTTTATTTTTAGTAACATCAGTCTTAAGCACAAATGTGTTTTCACAGGAAGTTAAGAAAATTGGTAAATATAAAGATTGGGAAACAATAGTATTTATAGACGGTGAAAATAAAGTTTGTTTTGCTCAGTCTGTTCCGGTCTTGCAAGCACCAAAAAAAAATCAAAGAGATGCAAGATTGTTTGTAAGCTTTAGACCAAACGATAAAGTATCAGATGAGGTAAGTATTACATCTGGCTATGAGTACAATAATCAAAATTCAATTACCGCAACATCAGGTAAATCAAAATATAAATTTGACATAGCTCAAGAAAACTTTGCTTGGATCTCTGAAAATAAAGTTGAAAAAAAAATGATCAGAACTTTAAAAAAAGGATCTAGAATTATGGTAACAGGTTATAATAAATCTGGTTCACAAACTATAGATCACTATTCACTTTTAGGTTTCACAAAAGCATATAATTCTGCAAAGAAAAACTGTTCTTAATAAATGTCTAAAAAGATTGTTCTCGCTTATTCAGGAGGTTTAGATACTTCTATTATATTAAAGTGGTTACAAGAAAATTATAATGCAGAAGTTATTGCATACACATCTGATATAGGCCAACAATTAAATAAAAAAAAAATTATTAAAAACGCCAGAATGCTTGGTGTTAAAAAAATAATTATTAATGATTTAAAAAACACATTCGTAAAAGATTATATTTTTCCAATGATTAGAGGTCATGCTTTATATGAAGGGGTTTATTTATTAGGCACTTCAATAGCGAGACCATTGATCGCAAAAGACCAAATTAAAGTTGCAAAAAAATATAAAGCATATGCAGTATCACACGGATCAACAGGAAAGGGCAATGATCAAGTTCGATTTGAATTAGGTTATCATTACTTTGGACCAAAAATAAAAGTTATAGCACCTTGGAGACTTTGGAAATTAAAATCAAGAACTGATTTGATTAATTATGCAAAAAAATATGGAATTCCAATTCCAAAAGATAAAAAAGGAGCCCCGCCTTTTTCAGTAGATGATAATTTATTCCATACTTCAACTGAAGGTAAAGTTTTAGAAAATCCAAAAAACTCTGCACCTGAATTTATATTCCAAAGAACTATTTCACCTGAGAAAGCTCCAAATAAACCAACATATGTAACAATAAATTTTAAAAATAGTGATCCAATTGGATTAAATGGAAAAAAACTAACACCTGCAAAACTTCTAGAAAAATTAAATCAATTAGCTGGAAAAAATGGAATTGGAAGAGTGGATTTAGTTGAAAATAGATTTATTGGAATAAAATCAAGAGGAGTTTATGAAACACCAGGTGGAACTCTTTTATTAAATGCTCATCGAGCGATTGAATCTGTAACTTTAGATAAAGAAACAATGCATAAAAAAGATATGATAATGCCTAGATATGCAGAGTTAATTTATAATGGATATTGGTATTCTAAAGAAAGAATTAAACTTCAAAAAATTGTTGACCAAAAAAGAAATAAAGTAAATGGGTCAGTTAAACTTAAACTTTATAAAGGTAATATTACTATTCAATCTCGAGTTACAAAAAGTGGGGCTTATTCAATGAAAAAGGTTTCATTTGAGGAAAATAAAACTTTTAATAAATCTAATATTGAAAGATTTATTAACTTTCACAAAAATAAGCTATGATAAGGGTTTTACGAGGACAATTTGTCATTTGTATAAATCAACTTTTAAATTATTCATAAAATATGGAAGGTATTAAAAATTGGTTAAAAGATTCAGCAAATATACTATTTGATGATAGTAGAAACGACTTAAGAGCATTACCAAAAACAGTTAGATTACAAATTTTATTAGTTTTAAGTTTTATTTGGTCTACAGTATTTAGTTTATATATTTTTTCTTACACTACTTTCGCTTTTGGTTGGGCTGGTACGTTTATTGCACATATCGGTTTAATTTTTGCAGTTTACTATACTTTTAAACAATTCCACAAAGCTGAAAAAAGTTCAGTGAGTGTTTTTAAATCCAAAAACTATGATCCCTCTAAAATTATGGTAATTATATTTGTAATTTTATTTATGTTTGTATTTTCTAAAGGTATTGAAGTTTTAACTAAAACTAATTCATACTCTATCCCATATGATGGACCAGCAAAGTCAGCAATTGAAAAATGGCTGCCATTTACAAAAGGTGATTAATGGACAAGATAACAAAAAATTTACAATTCATTTTACTTAGCATTATTTTAATTAGTACTGTAATCGCTGTTGGAATAGAATTAAAAAGAATGATCTTAGAACAATCTGTAAATTTAGCAGACCTACTTTTAATGTTTCTTTATTTAGAGGTAATGGCGATGGTAAGGGTTTTTTGGAACCAACAATCAATTAGTATCACACTGCCTTTATTAATAGCTATTACAGCGCTTGCACGATTTATAATATTGCAAGGTAAAGAAATGGATGCATCTGCATTGGTTTATGAAGCAGTTGCAATTGTTTTAATTGCATCGGCAATTGTAATTTTAAGACTAAGGCATAGCGACAAGTTAGGACTTAAAAAGAAAAAATCAAAGTAACATTTATGAATTTTAAAGCGTCAAGAGCTTCGGCTGTTGAGAAATTAGAAAATTTTGTAGAAAAAAATCTTGTAGATTATTCAAAACAAAGAAATTTTGATTACGGTCCAGACAAAAGATCAAATGTCTCATGTCTATCACCTTATATAACTCACGGTGTGATTAACGAACTAGAGGTTATAAGAAAATCATTAAAAAAATTTTCTTTCATAAAAAATGAAAAGTTTATTCAGGAGGTTCTTTGGAGAACTTACTGGAAAGGTTGGTTGGAATTAAGACCAAATGTATGGTCTGATTATTTAATAGAATTAAAAAAAATCAGAGAAGAGTTTAAAGATAATAAAATTTACATTAATGCAGTTGAAGGAAAAACCAATATCGAATGCTTTAATTATTGGGTAAATGAGTTGAAGAATAACAACTATTTACACAATCATACAAGAATGTGGTTTGCAAGTATTTGGATTTTTACATTAGAATTACCATGGCAACTAGGTGCAGAGTTTTTTATGCAACATCTTTACGATGGAGATGCTGCATCCAATACTCTTGGATGGCGATGGGTGGCTGGTGTTCAAACACAGGGTAAACATTATTTAGCAAGCGAATGGAATATTAAAAAATTTACTAATAATAGGTTCAATAATATTAAGTTAAACGAAAACGCTCCTCCAAAAATTTCTGAAAAAACTTACTCAATTATTAAACAAGATTTTAATAATCCAAAAAATATTGAGGATAAAAGTTTATTAATTTTTGAAAATAATTTATCTTTTGAAAACACTGATTTTCAAAATACCAAATTTAAAAAAATATATTTAGTTTCTAATAAAAACAAAAACAGATCTATTAAACTTAGTGAAAAAGTTGAGAAATTTAAATTACTTCTTATTAATGACCAAGAACAAAGATTAAAAGATCAATCTATTGATTGTAATTCTATCGATATTAGTGAAATTAAGAATATTACTGAGAATTATGTAGCATTATATCCAACAGTTGGGGAAAACTTGGATTACTTAAAATTAAATACTTTAAAATTAAATTTTTTATATAGAAAGCTTGATCAGTACGCTTGGCAATACTGTAATAAAGGATTTTTTAATTTTAAAAATTACATTCCAAAAATTATTTCAACATTTAACTAAGTTTAGAACACTTCTTAGAACAGTATTTTACTCTTTCCCAATTAAGCCTCCATTTTTTACGCCAAACAAAAGGTCTTTTACAAATAGGACAAATTTTTGAAGGAAGGTTTTCTTTTTTCACTAAAGTGTATTTTGTTTTATAAATTTATCAGCAGCTGATAAAATTAATTCAGTCGAACCTAACCTCGTTAAGCAATTTGAAAAGGTGGGATTTAAGTTTAATGCTGGTTTAGCCTCAGATTAAACGCTAGAAACCTACTGCCAAACCATCTTTTCTAGGGTCAGAGCCTGCGGTCAATACATTTGAAATTTGGTCAAGGTGGATTGCTTGTGAGCCCCCGATTGGTATCGATGCTTTTCTTACCTGATGACCCATCTTCACTAAATCATTTTGAATACTGCGTGGTATTGTAGTCTCCAGGTCTATATTTTCAGAAAAAGGATCGGGAAAGAAGCGTGGTTTATCCTGTGCAGTTTGAATATCAAGTCCATAATCAAAAAAACGAGATAAAAATTGCATATGCCCAAACGCCTGATATTCCCCTCCCATAACTCCATATGACATTACAAGTTTGTCATCTTTGGTTACTAAGCCAGGTATGATAGTATGCAATGGTCGTTTTCCTGGTTCTAGGCAATTTGGATGACCTTCCTCAAGAACAAAACCCATACCTCTATTGTGCAGCAAAACTCCCGATTTAGGGGCTAGAAGACCGGATCCGAAAGAATTATAAACTGTGTTAATAAGCGAACAAGCGTTTCGATTTTGGTCAATTACGGTGATATAAACTGTATTTGAATGTTTGGGTAGCGAAGATGTTGGTAGGGAAGAAATCGCCTTGTCGGCCCTTATTTGGCTTAATAGCTCTTTTGCATATTTTTTTGACAAAAGTTGGTCTACAGGCACTGAATGGAATTTGGGGTCTGCTAAAACAGCAGACCTATCTCTATAAGCAAGTTTTCCCGCTTCAATTTCATAATGCATGCGTTCAAGATTAATTGGATCATCTCCAAAGCAATTCATTTCTGATGCCATATTCAATAACAATAAAGCTATTACCCCCTGACCATTAGGCGGACATTGCCAAATTTTATATCCTCTAAATTCTGAACTAATTGGCTTCACATAATTTGCAATAGCATCATCAAAATCATCTTTTTGGTGAAAGCCGCCTAGAGAATTTAACTTTTTAATAATATCATCTGCTACCCAACCAGAAAAAAAACCATCCCTTCCATTTTTACCGATCTCAGTTAAAGTTTTAGCTAAGTTGGGCTGTTTATGATAAAAACCGTTTGGCAATGTTTTCCCATTAAACAAAAATAATTTAGATAAGTCTTTGTCTTGTTTTATCAAATCAGACGTATTAGCAAAATCAAAAGCGACTCTCTGACCTACAGGGTAACCATCTCTCGCATATTCAATAGCATACTGTAGTAAGTCCCCAAGAGGCTTTGTTCCGTAATCTTTATTCAATGTGACCCATGCATCAACTGCTGTTGGAACAGTAACGGAATGTGGAGATTGTTGTGGTATAGAATCATAACCATTAGCTATCATCCAATCCAAAGATAACCTTTTTGGAGCACGCCCTGAGCCATTTATTGCTACTGGATACCGACTATCTACAGGTGCATATAAACAAAAACAATCTCCACCAACACTTGTAGAAGCGGGTTCTACAACACACTGAACAGAGACTGCCGCAAGAGCTGCATCAACAGCATTACCACCTCTTCTCAAGACATCAAGTGCTGCGGCAGATGACAAAGGATGAGAAGTGCTAACCATTGCATTAGAGGCAAATACAGGAGAGCGTCCAGGTTGCTGAAAATCCCGCATCGGCATATTCCTTCTAAATTACTCAGAAATTTTATATCAATTATTATTCTTTAATTAAAGCTTTCTTGTTATTTCTGATGCTAATTTTAAAAGCATTTTATCTGTCCGTCTTTTTCCAATAATGGATAAACCTATCGGACATCCTGAATATTCCGAAACCGGCATGGTGATCTGTGGTACCCCCGTCAATCCAGAAATACAAGTCAAAGCCATAGTATTTTGTCTAAATGTCTCAAGTTCGTTCGCTGGAGTTGATATCAATGGAGCAATCACTGGGGCGGTGGGTATCAGAAAAACAGAATTTTCGCCTAAAATCTCATCCATCCTATTGCAAACAGATTGACGTATTTTTTCTGCGTTTTGATATTCTTCTTCATTAATTTTATCAGCCATTTCGAGACGCTCTTTGATGCCCGGTCCTAAATTTGGCTGGTAGGCCTTTACCCATTTCAAGGTAGTCGATTTAATTTCGTATGCTTGAATGATTCTGAATGCTTCACGCCATTTTAAGTAATCATCATTATTGATTATGATAGATTTATTAAAAGGCATTTTGTCTTCCAACCGTTCACAAACTGAAAACAGCTCAACCTTCACTTCATCCGTTGCTTGGTTAAATGCATCTGTTGCAATATGCAATTTAGTTTTAGAAATATCTTCTTCTAGATCAGGCAAAAGAACATCACCAATTTTTTCTAATAAATCAACTTCTCTTGCAAACCAACCAGGTGTGTCAAATGAGGGTGCCATCGCAGTGGCACCAGTTAATTCAATCTCACCATGAGTTGGCCGAATACCAAATAATCCACAAAAAGCAGCAGGCACTCTCACAGAACCACCGGTATCACTTCCAATGGAAAAATCACACAATGAAGCTGCCACACTTGCGGCAGAACCAGATGAAGAACCACCTGCCATTCTCCCCGTTGCCCGAACATTGAGCGGAGAGCCATAATGAGCGTTAATACCTGTGAGGCTATAAAAAAATTCGTCACAAATTGTCATGCCAGTTAGACTAGCACCACTATCTAAAAGCTTTTGAACAAGAGGAGCCGTTTTTGTTGACTCGTTATTATGTTTCAAAAAATCTGGGCTACCATTTCCTGTTTTATGCCCCTTAACCTCAAATAAATCTTTTACCATAAATGTAAGTCCTGTTAGCGAGCCAGTATCCGTTCCACTTATAGGGGCTGCTAAATCGTGAGGCACATTAGCTCTGACTTGTTCCTTATTATACATTATCACGCTCGTTAATTATTTAGAGGCATATTCTTATTACAAGATTATTAGAATATAAATATCATTACATTTTATAAAAACTCTAAATAGAAGAGGGCTTTTCACTTTGCGAACTAAACCAGTCAAGAATTTGTTCTCCATCCCAACATACAACACCGGGATTTTCTAACATTCTCTCAAAAGCCTCTCTTACATAACGAATACGATGAGGAGAGCCAGAAAGGTAAGGATGCATAGCTACAGCAATAATTTTAGGCCTATCTTCACTTTCTGAATAAAGAGTATCAAAATAATCAAGTGTTCGGTCCCTGTAGGTGTGTGACTCATGATGCTGAATTGCCATCATCACAATGTCATGTAATTCATAATTATAAGGCAATGCTGCAATAGGTTTTGTCTTTGTTTTGACCCATACTGGTTCATCATCGAGCACCCAATCTCCAATATATTCCACACCATTATCAGCAAGATAATCCATTGTATCATAAGTCTGTGTGAGACCAGGCCCAAACCAACCTCGTGGTTTTTTACCAGCAAAATTCTGAATTATCTCCATTGTTTTTTGAATGCTAGAACTTTCATCGTCAAGCTTATGCATAGGTATTTGCTCATAAGCATGTGCGTTAAACTCCCAGCCGGCCTCCAGACAAGCCTCTGCAACACGCGGATATTCTAGACAGGTTCTTGCATTTAAGGTAACAGTCGGTCTAATTCCGAGTCTATCTAACATGGTTTTTATTCGCCAGAATCCAACACGCATACCATATTCGTGCCAGCTCCAATTAGGAAAATCAGGAAGCATCGGTGCACATTGCGGCGGAGTGATAATCATCCTTGCCATAGGTCTTGAGATATCCCAAACCTCCAACGCTAGAATTGGCCAGATCACTACCCTTGCATTATCAGGCATCTTAAGTGGTGCTCTATCATTAATTGCAGAATAAGGCAGTCTTTGATTAGGATGAATTGGTTTCACGAACAATCTCCTTTGATAACTTTTTTAAATTTCATTAATCTATTTTTGCTTTTCTAAGCTCACCACATTCTAACAATCGAATAAAGTATTGAATTACAAATTTTTTAAAAATACCAGATGTCCTATCAAATTTATAAAATGATATTTTTTATTTTTTAAGGTTCGGTACCCTACTCTATTTATTGGCATTTGGGCCTTTCTGATACCTTATGAATCACCCGATCTTTATCAAATATTTTAAATTCAACTGACCTTCATCTTAGGATATCTTGTAGACTCAGCTAATTCTCTATTATAAATTTCTTTAAAGTTTAATAATATTAAAACTGTTCATGATATGAAGCTTAAACTCATCGAGATTAAAACAGATACAATTCCATTAGATGGTATATTTTACGAACCAGAAGAAAAGCCTGCAAAAGGCGCCATAATGATTTGTCATGGAAATACGATGAATTTTTACACTGGTGCCCCACGTTTTTTACCACCTCGACTTTGCCAACTAGGATTTGCATGCCTTTCGTTCAACCGAAGAGGACACGACATAATGAGCATACGTGACTCAAGAAAAGCTGTCGGTGCGGCATTTCAAACAACAGGAGAAGGCATTGCAGATAATGAGTTTGCTTCAAAATGGCTAGAAAGAAAGGGATTTAAAAACCCAATTTTAATTGGTCATAGTAATGGTGGATTTTTAGCAGTTCAGCATGCAGCTAGAAACCCACATACTCCTGCTTTAATATTATTATCAGCGCATGGTGGTGGAAAAGTGGCGGAAAAACTCGCTACAAGAACTGGGTTGTTAGGCGGGAGTAAAACTAATGAACTTCGAGAACAAGCAATTCAGATGATTTCAGAAGGAAAAGGAAATGAGCTATTGTTACTCCCGGGTTGGTGGTATGTAACAACTGCAAATAGCTACATAGATAGGCTTACAACCATGCCAAATACTGTTCAAACAGCACCCAAGATAAAATGTCCATCGTTGTTCATCAGAGGCGATTTAGAAATTCCTGAAGCTTATCCGGCAGAAGCATTTGCTGCTGCCAGCTCTGGTAAATGTGATGTTGAAATAATAAAAAATTGTGACCATTTTTATAAAAATAAAGAGAATGAAGTTACTGAAATAGTTAGCAAATGGCTTGTAAAAAATATCATAAAATAAGAAGGTAAGGATACCTACTAACTTTGGGAGTGTAAGCTAATGTCACACGTAATTCAGTTAGATGATGATTTATCCCATTCGATTTCTGCACTAGCACATGCTTTATCTGCAGAAATCAGCGATGATAATGTACCAAGTAATAGTTTTGAAAATATTGCAAATACATTGCTTAATGGATTACTTAATTTTCCAAAGATAAAATCAAAGCTGTCACAACTCCTTTCGGACGGGAATGCTTGTATTTGGGGAGAAGACAGTAATAAGCTTCAGATATTATATCATGCAACTTCTACCCCTAATACTGGCAAACCCCACGATCACGGAAGTTCATGGGCTTTATATTTTCAAGTTACTGGTGTTACAACTATGAACATATACCAAGACAAAAATGGAAATAAACCAGCCAACAAAGCAACAAAGGTTGTGTTAGACCAAACTATTGAGATGCAACCTGGAATTGGTATTTATTTTCCGCCCGGCTCTGTGCATAGCGCTTCACATCCCACGGCACCAGCAAGTTGGATAAGACTTACCGGCCAAGATTTAACACAACTATCGAGGCAAGCATATGACCCAGAAACAGGGGCTAGGATTTGAGATAAAATACTAAGCTCTTTTCGGAAGGTGTGTTTATCATTTTTCTGAAAAATGCGTTTTGAAAAATGAAACCACATCATTTATAGCTTCTTCTTGAACATCATTAACAATATAATTACCATCTTCTCCTAAAAGTGGATAAACATATCCATGTAAATCGTGATTATAGCTCTTCCAAATAACATCTTTGTTTTCCTCAGATAACAAATCATAACTTACTCGGAAAATCCCCTGCAGTTCATCTTGATCTCTTCCCATTATAAAAAGGGGTGTGTTAATAGAAGCTATTCTTTCTCGGGCTATCTTCATATCTATTCTATTACGAACTTTATTCACAGATTGCATCTGCATAGATTCTATGTCCCGAAGCTGAGTTTCAGGATTAATGGAGACTGAATCATCTGGAGTTAATGCTAGAAATTCATGCGCGGCAGGTTCACTCGCAACAGCAGCGCAAACACCATGATATTCACTTGTTAATTTTAATATCATCTCTCCACCGTGGCTCATTCCTAAAAGACCTACCCTATCCTCATCTACTTCTTGATATTTTTTAATTGCTTCAATGATGGATATTTCATCCTCAAATTCTAGCGGCGAACGGTTAAACATTTCACGTCCTTGCCTCTGGTCCCTAATTAATTTACCGCCATTATTATACCCAAGCTCAACTTCTGTTCGGTAACGAATCCAGCCACACGCATAGCCTTGTTCTAAAAGTTTATTAATAGTAAAACGCCTATTTTTAGTATTTTCCTCTATCCATTTCATCCCTTCACCGCCATTACCGCTAGCTAGAAGAACAACTGGAAAAGGACCTTCTCCATCTGGAAGCTCCAACCCAATAGGGGTGTATAACCCATCCATTGTTTCGATTAAAATCAAATAGGTTATATGACCATCTATATCAGTTTTAATTACCGGTTGGTCTGTATCTTTTGCATCTGATGGTCTTAATTTTTTTGACATAAAGTATACCCTCTAAAAATGGATATTATATTTTGCTCAACTAATTAAATCACAAATATTCTTTCCGTATTTATGAAAAATATTCTAAGTCTATTTCAGTCGGTTTCCATTTTGGGTTAGTTGGCCAGTTCTTTGTTCTAGTTGTCATAGAATCACCATAACGTACTCGGAATAATATCGTCCTCTCCGGTCCATTTGTAAATTCATGTAATTCTCCACGTGGGTGAACCACAAGCCCTCCTTTTACAACATCAATTTGCTCATCCAAAGTGCGCATTATACCACCGCCTTCAAAGCAAAAATATATTTCAGTAGCTTCGGGATGACAATGGTTTGGGCTAACCTGCCCTGGCTCCCAGCACGCGATAGACACATCTCCCTCTCCAAACAACCCTAATTTTTTTTCAACATGTTTTATGGGATCAAACTCTTTCTCTTGGTCAAAATTATATTTTTCCATTTTTTTCTTTCCTCCTAAAAAAAACCGGTGAAACAGACTGGGAAATTCTGCTGCTACACCGGCCAAACTAAATTCTATATTTGTTTATTTTTTTGGTATCACCGGCAGCAACAAATAGGACTGTTGTGACGGTGAGTTATGTAGAGTAACTGTTTTACCATATATTTCCAAAGGCCTGTCTCTGGGATCATCATGAAGGAATGGCCCCACACCCGTGAATTTATTTTTCATATTGGACAAGCCACTATCAGCTCCTCCTGGATACACATAATCACGACCTCTAATTGAAAGAGCAATACGAAATCCCTTGGGTAAAGTTATACAGCTTGGCCAAATTTCAATATCAAGCTCATAAACCTGTCCAGGAGATAATGGCTGTTTCTCATCATGCGTATGATAAGGACGATCTGGGCGCGTCAATGCTTCATCTAATTTTCGATGGGATGCTCGAAGCCAGCCTTGTGCAATAGGCGTATGTGGGTCGAGTGCTCCTTTAAAAACTACCTCTTTAAAATCTGGATAAAAAGCACGTACTACAAGAAACAAAT
>ENA-OSEY01002292-OSEY01002292.1-marine-metagenome-genome-assembly--contig:-NODE-2292-length-12474-cov-3.773978_pt1 | contig 12474 bp, 8 predicted proteins | sample MGYA00248465_ERZ534230 | MGnify/ENA primary metagenome ERZ534230 (study PRJEB26409, sample SAMN06344110) | marine metagenome | isolation source: Sea water from surface | place: Atlantic Ocean:Southern... | reverse complement strand
CCAGCTCGTCCAACTCGTCCAACTCGTCCAACTCGTCCAACTCGTCCAACTCGTCCAACTCGTCCAGCTCATCCAGCTCAGGCACCGCTTCCAGCTCTTCAGCAGCTGTTGACAGCGCGGCAGACAAACTGGCTGCTGTCGGCAACACAGTCTATTTTGGCTACGACAGCGCTGTGCTTGATGGCAATTCACAGGCGACGCTCTTCCGTCAGGCTGCATTCCTGAAGGGGAACCCGTCACTGACCGTGACCATTGAAGGCCATTGTGACGAGCGCGGCACCCGCGAGTACAACCTTGCCCTTGGCGAGCGTCGTGCCGCTGCCGCTCGCGACTATCTGCTTGCCCAGGGCGTCGACCCGGCTCGCATCCGCGTTATTTCCTACGGTAAAGAGCGTCCTGTCGCAGCCGGTTCCAACGAAACATCCTGGTCGAAGAACCGTCGCGCGGCGACCGTTCTGAACTAGGGTTACCCGCAGGTTTTTGACGGCAGCAAGACTGTCGCCAGATGAACATTTGAGAAGAGGGGCCTCCGGCTCCTCTTTTTTTGCCAAAATTGTGCCTCAAATGATGGCTAACACACTATCTTGAACTCTTGTTCTTCTGCACAAAGGCACGTGAACATGCGCAACTATCGAATTATCGCGGCAACCGCCCTTGCCATGGCGACGGTGCTCTCTTCGGCGGCTCTCGGGCAGGAAACGCGTTCCGGCGCGGCCTCCGGTTCCATCAAGGATGTTGTGGCGCAGGTTGTGGACGAGCCTGCCGGTTCCAGCGCATCGGTGCTTCTGACCCGCCAGGGGCAGCGTCTCGACCTGCTGGAAACGGACCTTCGGGACATGCGGGGCATTCTGGAGACGGATGTCCGCAACCTGAAGATGCAGATCACGCAGCTTGGCAACAATGCCAGCAGCGGAGAGACGGCCACAACAGCGGAAATCCGCGACCTTCGCGATCAGATTGAGCGCCTTGCTGATGCCGTGGCGATGACCAGCCGCCGCATGGAGCGTACGCTCGAGATGACTTCGGACCTGGAATTTCGCCTCTTGCGCATGGAAAAGCGGCTGCAGACGCTGATGAATTTCGGTGGTGACGAGCTTGCCCGTACTGCCGTACAGGATGACACAATTCCAGCAGGTGATGGTGGTCAGGTGGCGATGAGCCGTGACAACGATACCGGCGAAGTTGTCTGGCAGATGAGCGAGACCGAGCTCAATAAGCAACTCAATGGCAATCAGAACGTGGGGACAAGTGCAGCTCAGTCCACGGATCTTGCTAGCCTCGCTACACAGCCCGAGGATAGCACCGTTGACGCATCACCCCAGACTGTTGCCGGCAGCGGCGAAAACGCCTCCGAGACAGTAGACACGCCTGCCGTTTCGCCTGGGCCGCCGAGGCCGGAAGTGCTTCCAGATACCGATCCCGAGGAGCAGTATAATTTCGCGCTTGGCCGCGCTATGCAGAATGATCTTGAAACCGCAGAAGCAGCCTTTGCCGAGTTCCGAGAGTTCAACAAGGGGCATCCGCGCGAGGCTGACGCCCTGTTCTGGCTTGGCCGCATCCAGTTCCTTCGTGAACAGTTTGATCTGGCGGCGATGACCTTCTCCGAATTCAACTCGGCCTATCCCGATGACGCCCGCATCGTCGATACCACCATGTGGATCGCCGAGGCCGTGTCGCGCTTCGCACCCGCCGACCAGGCGTGCGCCATTTACGCGTCGCTGCCGAACCTGCTCGACTCCCCGCCCGAGCGCTTTACCGAACGGCTGGACGCACTGAGCCAGGCCGCCAATTGCGGTGGCTGATCCCCGCCCGCCACATTCATTTCCCGACCCCCTCGCGGCGGTCTTTGACAGGGCGATGGCAGCGGCGCTTGCGCAACTGCCGCCATCGCCGCGTCTTCAATATACTTACAGGCTGGTCAGCGCTGTTTCCGGTGGGCCGGACAGCATGGCCCTTGCCCTCCATGCGCAGAGGTTCGCCGCGACACATGGTGGCACGCATCGCAGCATCGTCATCGACCATGGCATTCGCCCGGGGTCCGACGCCGAGGCGGCGCGTGTGGTGACCCGGCTTGAGGCCAGCGGCATTCCTGCAGACTACATCCGGGTCCAGAGCCCAGCACCATCGACCGGCCTTCAGGAATGGGCGCGGATGCGCCGCTATGAACATCTGCTTGCCGAGGCGCGCCGCGACCGGGCCTGTCTTCTGGTCGGCCAGCATGCCGGTGACCAGGCAGAAACTGTGATGATGCGCCTTGCCCGCGGGTCGGGCCTTGCCGGACTTGCCGGCATGCGTCCGGTGACGATGCGCGAAGGGGTGCCGGTGATCCGGCCTCTGCTTGGTGCCGGCCGCGCTGCAATCATCGCAAGCTGTCACCGTCATGCCATCGCGACAGAAGCCGACCCCAGCAACGCCGACCACCGGTTCGAGCGGGTGCGCAGACGAGGCGAGATTGCCGCCATGGATGCCGCAGGCATGGAAGCGTCGTCAGGGCTGTCGCGGCTTGCCGATGCGGCATCCGCGATCGACCGGGCGCTGCTGCGCCAGCTCGGCCTTGCCGGAATGCCAGAGGGGCCGGAAGCCGCCGGACATCTGGTCCTACCGCTTGCGGTCTTGCAGATGCCGCCTGTCATTCTGGCGCGTTTGCTGGCAAGCGCCATCGGTCTGGTCGCGATCCCGGGCTATATTCCGGGGCGCGATGCGCTGGCGCGCCTCGCCATGCGTCTGCGCGACAAAAGGCCGTCGACACTTGGCGGCGCAAGGTTCAATCCGCTGCGGGAAGGATGGCTGGTAACTGCCGAAATCGGAAGGCGGCCGCCACGCTACCGGGTGAGGGCGGGTGACGAGGCTCTGTTCGCAGGAAGCTGGCTCATTACAAGCCCTGTCGATGCGGTGATCCGCTATCTTGGCGAGGCGGGAAGCGGCAGCCGGAGTGGCTGGAAGGAGAGCCGGGGCTGGAGCGGCATTCCGTCGCTTGCCAGGCGCAGCCTGCCGGTGCTGGAAACCCTTGACGGGGCGATCCTATACCCCCACTTAATTTCTCAGGACCAGCCGGTTGCGCAAGATGCTGAGGCACAGGCCGAATGCCTGCGCCATACGAACGCGCCGGATGCTTGTGGCATTGATGGTCAGCAATCATTTTCACGCCGCCGCCTGTGCTTTTGAGACCGGCGCGGCGCAACATGTTCGAGGGAAGGCATAGGCCGTGAATAACATGGGACGCAATATCATCATCTGGCTGGTTTTTGGCGCAGCGTTGCTGGCGCTCTTCAATCTGTTCCAGAGCCCGTCTTCGACATCGCCGGGCAGCCAGGTGGCCTATTCCGACTTTATCGCTGAAGTCGAGGGCCAGCAGGTCGTCGAGGTTGTGATCGATGGCCGCAACCTCAAGGGCACGGCAAAGAATGGCCGTATCATCACCTCGGTGATGCCGGAAGGGACCGACGTTGTGCAGGTGCTCGATGCGAACGATGTCCGCATTATTGCCAGCCCCGAGGACAGCGGCATGCCGTCCTTCCTGTCGATCCTGCTGTCCTGGTTCCCGATGCTGCTGTTCATCGGCATCTGGGTGTTTTTCATGCGCCAGATGCAGGGCGGGTCCCGCGGCGCAATGGGCTTCGGCAAGTCGCGCGCGAAGCTGCTGACCGAGCATCAGGGCCGTGTGACTTTCGAGGACGTCGCCGGTATCGACGAGGCCAAGACCGAACTTGAAGAGGTAGTCGAGTTCCTGAAGGACCCCGGCAAGTTCCAGCGCCTTGGTGGCAAGATTCCCAAGGGCGTGCTGCTGGTGGGTCCTCCGGGGACCGGTAAGACGCTGCTCGCCAAGGCGATCGCCGGTGAGGCCAATGTTCCCTTCTTCACCATTTCCGGTTCGGACTTCGTCGAGATGTTTGTCGGCGTCGGTGCCAGCCGTGTGCGTGACATGTTCGAGCAGGGCAAGAAGAACGCCCCCTGCATCATCTTCATCGACGAGATCGACGCAGTCGGCCGTCATCGCGGCGCCGGTCTCGGCGGCGGCAATGACGAGCGCGAGCAGACCCTGAACCAGATGCTCGTCGAGATGGACGGTTTCGAGGCGAATGAGGGTGTCATCCTGATCGCGGCGACCAACCGTCCGGACGTTCTCGATCCGGCGCTGCTGCGGCCAGGCCGCTTCGACCGCCAGGTCGTTGTGCCGAACCCGGACGTTGTCGGCCGCGAGAAGATCCTCAAGGTCCATATGCGCAAGACGCCGCTTGCCGAGGGTGTGGATGCCCGCACCATCGCGCGCGGCACGCCGGGCTTCTCCGGCGCCGATCTCGCCAACCTCGTGAACGAGGCGGCGCTTCTCGCCGCGCGCAAGGGACGCCGGACGGTGTCCATGCAGGAATTCGAGGAGGCCAAGGACAAGGTCATGCTCGGATCGGAGCGTCGCTCGATGGTGATGACCGATGACGAGAAACGCCTGACCGCCTATCACGAGGCCGGCCACGCCGTGGTCGCCCTGCATTGCCCGGCGTCAGATCCGATCCACAAGGCCACCATCATCCCGCGTGGACGCGCGCTCGGCATGGTCATGCGGCTTCCCGAGGGCGACCGCATCTCGCTGGCACGTGAGCAGATTTATGCCGATCTTCGTGTCGCCTGCGGCGGCCGGATCGCCGAGGAACTGATCTTTGGCGAGGAGCGTGTGACCACCGGCGCGTCTTCGGATATCCGCATGGCAACCGATATGGCACGCCGCATGGTTACCGAATGGGGCATGTCGGACAAGCTCGGTTTTCTTGCCTATAACGCTGACGAGCAGGAGGTCTTCCTTGGCCGTTCGGTGTCGCAGCAGAAGAACGTGTCCGACAACACCGCTTCGGTGATCGATTCCGAAATCCGCCGGATTGTGGACGAGGCCTACACCCACGCCACAAAAATCCTCAAGGACAATAACGACCAGCTTGAGCGTCTGGCGCAGGGCCTTCTGGAATACGAGACCCTGAACGGAGACGAGATCCAGATCATTGTCGAGGGCGGAACGCTGTCGCGCGAAGAGCCCGCGGACGAGATCGAGACGCCGCGTGCCAAGCGCAAGCGCGCCTCGATCCCGGGATCCGGCCGCCCGAAGAAACCGGGCAGCGAGCCTGCCTGATCACGGCGACGCCGGGATGAGTGACATATCATCGCTTCAGCGGCCGGCAGAACTGCCGGCCCCGGCTTTTTCTGTGCCTAGCTGGATCCGGCCGGTCGTGGTGCCGCATGGCCGCCACCCCGTCGCCGGCGGCTGGGCAGCCTTTGACCAGATCGATCTCGTGCAGCGTGACGAGGCCGGCGCCTACGCCGTGCTGCGCATGGACCCGGACCAGCTGTTCAGGACGGCCGGTGACCGTAATGCCGCGGCAGCCGCCTTTGACCTGATCACGGCGCCGCGCGCGCCCTTTGCCGGGCTTGCGATGGACCGGCCCCGGATCATGGGCATCCTGAATGTCACCCCCGACAGCTTTTCGGATGGCGGCCGCCACAATGCGCCGGGTCGTGCGGTGGCCGCCGGGCGCGAGATGATTGCGGCGGGTGCCACGATCATCGATATCGGCGGGGAATCGACCCGCCCCGGCGCCGAGCCGGTGACCCGCAACCAGGAACTGGCGCGGGTGCTGCCGCCGATTGCCGGCCTGAAGCCCGAGGGTGCCGTCATTTCCATCGATACCCGCCATGGCGAGGTGATGAGCCGCGCCACGGCGGCAGGGGCCGGGATCATCAATGATGTCGGCGGCCTGCGCGGTGACGGCGCGCTGGATGCCGCGGCCGCCGCACATGTGCCGGTGATCATCATGCATATGCAGGGCACGCCGGAGACGATGCAGAACGACCCTGAATACGGGTTCGCGCCGGTCGAAATCATGGAGTTCCTGTCAGCGAGGATCGAAGCCGCCGTCGCTGCCGGCATTCCCCGCGCGATGATCGCGGTCGATCCCGGCTTCGGCTTCGGCAAGACGGTGGCGCATAATCTTCAGCTGATGAACTGGGCGGCGATGCTTCACGGGCTCGGCGTGCCGGTGCTGATCGGCGCCAGCCGCAAATCCAGCATCGCGAAAATGTCGGCCGGCGAGGATGCCGGTCACCGGCTCGCCGGATCTCTGGTTCTCGCGATGAAGGGCGTCGAGCAGGGCTGCCAGCTCCTGCGGGTTCATGATGTCGCCGAGACACGCCAGGCCCTGTCGGTGGCCATGGCGCTCGGCGGGGCGGACTGATCTTCAGTCGCCGCCTATCTGCTGCTTGTGAAAGACCGGCCGCCTGCCTATTGTGGCACCGTTACTGACGACCAGCAGACACAGGTTTTCGCATGGCAGGAATGTTCGGTACCGACGGGGTGCGCGCACGGATCAATACCGGGGCAATGACCGCCGAGGCGATTGTCCGCCTGGCGCTGGCGTCCGGCCGCTGGTTCATCGACAACAACCCGGAAGACCGGTCCGGAAGGCCGCTTGTCGTGATCGGCAAGGACACCCGCGTGTCCGGCTATATGGTGGAAGCGGCGCTTGTTGCAGGATTTACCTCCATCGGCATGGACTGCCGGCTGCTCGGGCCGATGCCGACACCCGGCGTCGCCTATCTGACAAGCTCGCTTCGCGCCCATCTCGGGGTGATGATTTCGGCAAGCCACAATCCGCATCACGACAATGGCATCAAGCTGTTCGGTCCGGACGGGTTCAAGCTGGATGATTCCATCGAGCTCGGCATTTCCGAGCTGGCATCCGGGTCCATCGAGCTGTCCGAGCCGGAACTGCTCGGCCGTGCCAGCAGGATGCTGGACTCCGTCGGGCGCTATGTGGAATTCGCGAAATCGACGCTGGCGTCGGATGTCCGTTTCGACGGCATGAAGGTTGTTGTCGATTGCGCCAACGGGGCGGCCTATCGCACCGCGCCCGACACGCTTCGTGATCTTGGCGCCGAGGTGGTGGCCATCGCCAACGAGCCGGACGGTTTCAACATCAATGAAGGCTGCGGCGCCGTCTATCCCAAGACTCTTGCCGCATCCGTCCTCGCTCATGGTGCCGATGTGGGTGTCGCGCTGGACGGCGACGCGGACAGGCTGATTCTCGTCGACGAGGCCGGTGCCGAGGTCAATGGTGACCAGGTGCTGGCATGTCTGGCGCGCGCAATGAAGGCCGCCGGAACACTGGAAGGCGCCGGTGTTGTTGGCACGGTGATGACGAATGGCGGCATCGAGCCGTTTCTGGAAGGTCTTGGCCTGTCGCTCCACCGCACCAATGTCGGCGACCGCTATGTGCTGGAATGCATGAAGCGCGAGGGGCTGAACCTAGGCGGGGAATCCTCCGGCCATATCCTGCTGACCTCGCTCAGCACCTCTGGCGACGGGCTGATTGCCGCGCTGCAGATGCTGCATCTGCTGTCGAAGAGTGGTCAGCCGGCCAGCAAGCTGTTCCAGGCCTTCGAGGCGCGTGCCCAGAAGCTGGTGAACCTCGAGGGCATTGATCCGGCAGTGCTGAAGCAGCCGCCGGTGGTCGACGCGCTCGCCGCCATCGAGGCGCGGATTGCCGGTTCGGCCCGCATTCTGGTGCGCCCGTCGGGAACGCAAAGCCTGATCCGCGTGATGGTCGAGGCGGATGACGAGGCCCTTCTCGACGAGGTTATGCAGGAAATAATTTTGCTTATCGAAGGCCGCACCAAAAAATCTCAATAAAAACATAGCCCTGGTGCTGAGCAAATTCTTTCTCTTTGACGTCTGATCGCCTGTTGACGCCGGCGGGCCGGCTGTCCCATCTTCAGCGTGGGCCGTCACCCCCCAACGGGTGGCCACATGACTGACGAGGGCGCCATGAACCCGAGCACTGGGAATCCGTCGAACGGAGTTCCGATTGCCAAGCCGGCCGGCAAGCCGGCATCGCCGCTGTTTTCGACGGGACCAACCCGCAAACGGCCAGGATGGACAGCAGAGGCGCTCGAGACAGAATCGCTCGGCCGCTCGCACCGCGCCACCCACCCGAAATCACGAATCAAGGACTGTATCGCGCGCATCCACCGTGTGTTGCAGCTTCCCGATGATTACATCACCGCCATTGTCCCGGGGTCGGACACCGGCGCTGTCGAGATGGCGATGTGGTCGCTTCTCGGCCAGCGCGGTGTCGATGTGCTCGGCTGGGAGGCGTTCGGCAAGACCTGGATGAAGGACGCGCTTGCTGAGCTGAAGCTGGATAATCTGACATGCCATGAGGCGCCCTATGGCGCGCTTCCCGACCTGTCGCAGGTGAATTTCGAGCATGATGTTGTGTTTCCGTGGAACGGTACCGCCTCGGGCGTCAAGGTGCCGGACGGCGACTGGATTCCGGATGACCGTGCCGGGCTGACGATCTGTGATGCCACCTCGGCCTGCTTCGCCATGGAGATGCCGTGGCACAAGCTCGATGTCGTCACCTTCAGCTTCCAGAAGGGACTTGGCGGCGAGGGCGGCCATGGTGTGCTGATCCTGTCGCCGCGCGCCGTCGAACGGGTGAACAGCCATGCACCCGCATGGCCCGTGCCCAAGATATTCAAGCTCCACAAGAAGGGCGGGCTCGACACCGCGCTGTTCGAGGGAGCAACCATCAACACCCCGTCGCTGCTGGTGATCGAGGATGCCATCGACGCGCTGTCATGGGCCGAGGAGATCGGCGGCATCGAGGCGCTGCTGAAGCGGGTCGATACAAGTTTCGCCCATTTCATGGACTGGGTCGGCGCCAGCCCGCATTTCGAGGTGCTTGCCCGTGACCCGGCGACGATCTCGCCGACGGCGCTGTGCCTTGTGATCAGCGATGACTGGTTCACCGCTCAGCCCGACGAGGTGCAGGCAGGCGTTGTGAAATCCATGCTGGCATTGCTCGAGGCGGAAGATGTGGCGGTTGATATCAACGCCTATCGCGACGCGCCGACGGGCCTGCGCATATGGGGCGGGCCTACAGTCGATCCCGAAGATATCGCAAGCCTGCTGCCATGGCTCGACTGGGCCTATGAGACGGTCCGTGCCGATCTTCAGGATGGCAGCCCGCATGGCGATGGCTGACATCCCCTGCCAAACCCGTATCCGGTCGTTTTTCTACAAGGAGTTTTCCGGTGCCAAAAGTTCTGATCAGTGACAAGCTCAGCCCCCGCGCTGCCGACATCCTCAGCGAGCGCGGCGTCGAGGTCGATGTGAAGCCGGGCCTCGCCCCCGAGGAACTCGCCGCCATCATCGGCGATTATGACGGCCTCGCCATCCGCTCTGCCACCAAGGTGACGGCGGATATTCTGGCGGCCGCGCCAAATCTCAAGGTTGTCGGCCGGGCCGGCATCGGGGTCGACAATGTCGATATTCCGGCCGCCACGGCGCGCGGCGTCGTGGTGATGAACACGCCCTTCGGCAACGCGGTCACCACGGCTGAGCACGCCATCAGCATGATCCTCGCGCTGGCACGGCAGATTCCGGCGGCGAACGAATCGACGCAGGCCGGCAAATGGGAAAAGTCGCGCTTCATGGGGACCGAGATCACCGGCAAGACGCTGGGCGTCATCGGCTGCGGCAATATCGGGTCGATCGTCGCCGACCGGGCGCAGGGGCTGAAGATGAAGGTGGTCGGGTTCGACCCGTTCCTGACCCCGGAACATGCGCGCCGGATCGGCATCGAGAAGGTCGAGCTGGACGAGTTGCTGGCCGTCGCCGACGTGATCACGCTGCACACGCCGCTGACCGAGCAGACGCGCAACATCCTGTCTGCCGATGCGCTGAACAAGACGAAGAAGGGCGTGCGGATCGTGAATTGTGCGCGTGGCGGGCTGGTTGACGAGCTGGCGCTCGCGGCGGCCCTGTCCAGCGGCCATGTCGCCGGGGCCGCGCTGGATGTGTTCGAGTCGGAACCGGCCACAGACAACCCGCTGTTCGGCATGGAGAACGTCATCGCCACCCCGCATCTTGGCGCCAGCACCACCGAGGCGCAGGAGAAGGTCGCCCTTCAGGTGGCCGAGCAGATGGCCGACTTCCTGGTGAACGGCGCCGTCACCAACGCGCTGAACATGGCCTCGGTCACCGCCGAGGAAGCGCCGATCCTGCGCCCCTATATGGGGCTCGGCCGCAAGCTGGGGGCTTTCCTCGGACAGGTGGAGAGTCCCGGGATCACCGCCATTTCCATCGAGTTCGACGGCAAGGCGGCGGCGCTGAACCCCGATCCGGTGGTGGCCTCGACCGTGGCCGGGCTGCTGGGGCCGGTGATGGATTCGGTGAATATGGTGAATGCCGCCACCACCGCCGCCGCCAACGGCATCGCGGTGTCGACCGTGCGGCATGACCGGCGCTGCGACTATGAGACCCTGCTGCGGGTGACCGTCGCCTATGAGGGCGGCCACCGGACCATCGCCGGCACCCTTGTCGGCGGCGATAAGCCCCGCATCGTCGAGGTCCAGGACATCGCCGTCGAGGCGGATTTCCCGGACACGCTGCTCTATCTGCGGAACTACGACAAGCCGGGCTTCATCGGCGATCTCGGCAGCCTGTGCGGGCGTCACGACATCAACATCGCGACCTTCCATCTGGGCCGCAAGGAGGCCGGCGGCGAGGCCATCGCCCTTGTCGAGATCGACGGGCAGATCGATGCCGCTGTGATGGGCGAGCTTCGCGGGCTGAAGCAGGTGGTCCGCGCCGACATGCTGCATTTCGACTGATTAAGCGCCGCCCTCGCGCCACCGTTATGCTGCTGTCGCGCGGCTTGCGGCACGGGCCGTTTTTGGCTATCACTGACGCCGTTTGTGCATGGCCGTCCGGCCGTCGCATTCGCGCGTCATTCCCGTTAGGCAAAGCCCACAGACAAGCTAGGAACCAGTATGACAAACGTGGCCGTGATCGGCGCCCAGTGGGGCGATGAGGGCAAGGGCAAGATCGTCGACTGGCTGTCCAGCCGCGCCGACGTCGTCGTCCGGTTTCAGGGCGGCCATAATGCCGGCCATACGCTGGTCATCGGCGGGGTTGAATACAAGCTGTCGCTGCTGCCGTCCGGCATCGTGCGCCCCGGCAAGCTGTCGGTCATCGGCAATGGCGTGGTCATCGACCCATGGCACCTGATCAAGGAAATCGCCCTGCTGCGCGACCAGGGGGCCGAAATCAGCCCGGACACGCTGGTCGTCTCCGACACCGCGGCGCTGATCCTGCCGCTGCATCAGGCGGTGGACCATGCGCGCGAGGCGATGCGCGGGGCAGGCAAGATCGGCACCACCGGCCGCGGCATCGGCCCGGCCTATGAGGACAAGGTCGCCCGCCGCGCCGTGCGTCTCGGCGACCTTGCGAGCGAAGACACGCTGCGCGCCAAGCTCGAGGCGATGGCGGCGCATCACAATGTCTGGCTTCGCGCCGCCGGAGAGGACGAGGCCGACCCGCAGGCGATGCTCGAGGCATTGCTGGCGATCCGCGATGAGATCCTTCACTTTGCCGGGCAGAGCTGGCGCGTTCTGGAAGATGCCCGCGCCAACAGCCGCCGCGTGCTGTTCGAGGGCGCGCAGGGCGTGATGCTGGATATCGACCACGGCACCTATCCGTTCGTGACCTCGTCGAACACCGTCGCCGGACAGGCGGCGACCGGCTCGGGCACCGGCCCGACGAGCGTCGGCTTCGTTCTCGGCATCACCAAGGCCTATACCACACGCGTCGGCTCCGGCCCGTTCCCGACCGAGGATTTCGGCGCCGACGGCGACCGCATGGGCGAGCGCGGCCGCGAATTCGGCACGGTCACCGGGCGCAAGCGCCGCTGCGGCTGGTTCGACGCCGTGATGGTGCGCCAGGCGAACGCCGTCGCCGGCATCACCGGCATGGCGCTGACCAAGCTCGATGTGCTCGACGGGTTCGAGACGCTGAAGATCTGCACCGGTTACGAGGTGGACGGCCGGATGCTGGACCATTTCCCGTCCGACGCGGCGGCGCAGGCGGCCTGCACCCCGGTCTATGAGGAAATGCCGGGCTGGTCGGAAAGCACCTATGGCGCGCGAAGCTGGGCCGACCTGCCGGCCAATGCGGTGAAATATATCCGCCGTGTGGAAGAGCTGACAAAGACGCCGGTGACGCTGCTGAGCACCAGCCCCGAGCGCGACGACACCATCCTCGTCACCGACCCGTTCGGCGGGTGAAGGGCTAAAATCCGGTGAGGGGCTGAATTCGGGGGCGTCCTGATGCTCCGGCCTGTCACGGGCCCTTTGTGGTGCCGGGAAGGATCGTCTTTTCGGTGACGCCGAGCACGTCGACGCGCCCGCCCCGCAGATTTCCGACAGACAGGCTGCCCCACGGCGGGTTGTTGATCGGCCGTTGCGGCGGCGTGCTGGCGCTTTCCTGGCCGGTCAGCACATCGCCTGTCTGCGCGCCGGCGCGCTTGCGGATGACAAGCCCGCCATCCAGAGGCATCAGCGTGATCACGGGCTCACGGCGCGGCGGCGTCGGCGGCGTGTTCGGGTTCATTGGCGGGACGATCTGATGCGAATGCGGCGGCCTGCGGC
>ENA-OSEY01002290-OSEY01002290.1-marine-metagenome-genome-assembly--contig:-NODE-2290-length-12476-cov-11.716832_pt1 | contig 12476 bp, 10 predicted proteins | sample MGYA00248465_ERZ534230 | MGnify/ENA primary metagenome ERZ534230 (study PRJEB26409, sample SAMN06344110) | marine metagenome | isolation source: Sea water from surface | place: Atlantic Ocean:Southern... | reverse complement strand
AATTTTTTTTTTTTTATGAGGTTTGGCCAATTTTTTATTATAGTAAGGTGTGTACCATTTATTAAATAAATCCGCCTCCTTATATAAATCTTTGTGATTATACTTTTTCATACAATATTGTTTTCCATTTAAGTTTATGGTTTTTGTATTTTTTATTTTTTTAAACTTAATAAGTATATCAATTATTTTTTTATAAATTTTATATCTATTATTTTTTGTTAGAATATTTTTTATACTTTTTTTTCCTAGATCAGTAATCTGTATAGAACCTTTGTTATAATTGTTTTTTATAAGTTTTGGGGCGTGTATTTTATGATTGTTCAAAATTTTATTAATGCAGTCATATACTAAAAGATTCTTATATTTATTTTTTTTTGAATAGACTAATATAGAGTTTCTTGACCTATAGAACTCTCTATCCGATGCATCGCCCTTAATTTTTTTAAAATTCATAATTTTTACAATTTCCAAAAAGTTTAATTTTAATATTTCTATTTTCAAAGTTTTTTAAATATTTGAATTTCAACTCGATACGGTTTTTTGGTTTAAATTTTATTTTTTCTGGCCATTCTATTAAAGAAATTACTTCATTATCCTCAAATACACCAATATTATTCAATTCTTTGTAATTTTTTACTCTATAAAAATCATAGTGCTGAATTAATTTTTGATTAGCCAGATATTCATACATTACAGTAAATGTAGGACTTGGCACTTCAGTAATTTTTGAATTTGTTTTTTTTTGTAAATGATTTATAAAAAATCTAGCAAATGTAGTTTTACCAACTCCAAGTTGACCGTATAATAGAATTGTTTCTCCTGACTTTATTTTATTTGCAATCTTGCAAGCTAAATTTTTTAAAACTTTTAGATTTGAAACTTTTATCGAGCTACCGTTAGTAGCGATAGGCATCTGGTTTATAAGGTCCTTCTTGTTTTACGCTAATATAATCTGCTTGTTCTTTAGACAACTTAGTCAACTTGGCTCCAACTTTTTCTAAATGAAGCATAGCAACTTTTTCGTCTAGATGTTTTGGTAAAACATAAACTTTTTTTTCATATTTATCAGAATTATTCCATAATTCTATCTGAGCTGTAACTTGATTTGTAAATGATGCACTCATAACAAAACTTGGGTGTCCAGTCGCGCATCCTAAATTTACTAATCTTCCCTCTGCAAGTAAAATTATTCTTTTTTTGCTAGGGAGTTCTATTTCATGCACCTGAGGTTTTATTTCATCCCACTTGTAATTTCTAAGCGCTTCAACCTGAATTTCATTATCAAAGTGGCCAATATTACAAAGTATTGCTCTATCTTTCATGTCTCTCATGTGATCCGCTGTTATAATATCTTTATTCCCAGTGGCAGTCACAACTATGTCAGCATGCTTGATCATGTCATCCATTAAGACTACTTCATAACCTTCCATAGCTGCTTGTAATGCACAAATTGGATCTGTTTCGGTTATCATTACTCTCGCACCAGCTTGTCTTAATGATGCGGCACTACCTTTTCCTACATCCCCAAAACCAGCTACTATGGCTACTTTTCCTGACATCATTACATCTGTCGCTCTTTTGATACCATCTACTAAGCTTTCCCTACAACCATATAAATTGTCAAATTTTGATTTTGTAACAGAGTCATTAACGTTAATCGCCGGGACCAAAAGAGTTCCTTCGCTTTCCATTTTCTTTAAAGCTAAGACACCGGTTGTTGTCTCTTCTGACAATCCTTTAATATCTTTCATAAGATGTTTATAATCCTTATGCATTAAAGCTGTTAGGTCTCCCCCATCATCTAAGATCATGTTAGGTTTCCAATCTTTTTTTCCCTCAATAGTTTGTCTTACACACCACCAATATTCATCCTCAGTTTCACCTTTCCATGCAAAAACTGGAGTTCCAGATTTTGCGATGGCTGCGGCAGCGTGATCTTGAGTGGAAAATATATTACAAGAAGACCATCTGCACTCAGCACCAAGGTCAACTAAAGTTTCAATTAAGACTGCAGTTTGAATTGTCATATGCAAACATCCTAAAATTCTTGCGCCCTTTAATGGACTCTTACCCTTATATTCTTTTCGTAATGCCATTAAACCTGGCATTTCAGTTTCTGCGAGAGAAATTTCTTTCCTTCCAAAATCAGCTAAATTGATATCTTTTACTTTGTAATCAGTCATTTTTTTTCTGCTTGTACATTAATTCAAAATTTATTCAACTAGTCAATTTATGGTTGGAAAATAAATATCAACCCTTGCTCCGTTTTTAGCCTTATTATTTGATGCATTAACACTCCCACCGTGTAAATCAACTAGATTTTTTACTATATTCAAACCTAGACCAGAATGTTCTCCAAATTTTTCAGGTCTATTACTGTAAAATCTTTTAAAAATTTTTTCAGTATTTTTTTCCTTAAAACCTCTTCCCTCATCAACTACTGAAAGTTGGATTTTATTATTTTTATTTTTTTTAAGTTCGACAATAATTTTCTTATTATCTTCGCTAAAAGAAATAGAATTTTCAAGAAGATTTGCTAAAACTTGCTCAATTCTATTTTCGATACCTTTAATAAAGTATCTTTCACCATTTTTTTGAATTTTAAAATTAATCTTAATTCCTCTTTTTGAAAAGTATATTCCATTAAAATCATCAACAACTGAATTGATAACTTCTTCTAAATCGATATTCTTCATTTGCTCTTGAGTTATAGCAACTTCATCTTTTAACATTTGCGAATAGTCTGTAATTAGTCTTTCAATTCTTTCAACATCATGTGATAAGATTTTTACTAATTTTTCTTTCTCACTGTTACTACTTGTTTCACTTAAAATTTCTGAAGCACTTTTTAATGATGCAAGCGGATTTCTAATCTCGTGTACTAAATCGGTAGAAAAGTTTTCTGCTGTATTTACTCTTTTTTGTAATTCATTTGTCATATCACTTAATGAGTGTGACAACATTCCTAATTCATCATTTCTTTTAACTAGATTTGTTAAATCGACTCTTTTTTTACTTCTCTCTTTAATGCTTTGGGTAAAATTAACCAAATTCTTGATTGGCTTTAAAAAATACCTATTTAAAACTAAGGAAAAAATAAAAATTACAATTCCTACAAATATAGCAGTACGTATTATAAAAGTTTTTCTTTCATTAATCGCAGTTTTAATCTCATTTGCATTTTCTGAAATTAATAAATAACCAGACGGTGTATCATTTATTATTAAGTTTTTTACAGTAGATAATTTGAATTGCTGATAGCTTTCAGTTGTAAAAGTAAATGGTTTGCCAAAATTAGTTGAAGAGGCATAATTCGATATTTTTTCTTTTAGCTCTGTTTCTTTTTTTTGGTTTATTTTATCTTCTTGTGTAACTATTTCATTATTATTTGTAGAAATATCAAATTCAACAATATCAATTCTCTGACTAAATGACCTGGGATCTAAGTCTAAAGTGTTAGTATCCGCTATTATATCATAATCTTCATCTAAAAATACTACCCTATCAACACTCTGAAATAGAAATCTTTTAGAAAATAAAAAATTTTTTATATCCTCTTTGTTAAATTTAACATTCAATCTATTTAGGTTTTGTATAGTATTATTTAAGATTTGAATGTGTATTGAAGTTTTTTTTTTAATTAAATTTGGTTGAACGTAACTTAAATAGATTATTGTTAGTGAACCTATAAACAAAAAGATAATTAGATTAATAAATAAGAATTTCTTTAAAATTGATAAATTTTTAATAATTGAGGAAAACATTAACTAACATTCCACCTATAGCCACTGCCATATCTAGTTTCGATAGCTGAAAAATTTTCATCAACTTTTTTAAATTTTTTCCTAATTCTTTTCACATGGCTATCAATTGTTCTGTCCTCTATATCTGTATCCTCTCTATAAGCAATATCCATCAATTGGGCTCTTTCTTTTATTATTCCTGGTCTTTTTGCTAATTCTTGAACTATTAAAAATTCAGTAGTTGTTAATTTATCTGGTAATTGTTTGCCACCCCATTCGCATTCTAATTGGGATGGGTCAAGTTTAAGTTTGCCGTGATTAATAATATTTTTTGTGTCCTCAATATTAATATTCTTTTTTCTTAACTGAACACGAATTCTTTCAATTAAAACTTTTATAGAAAAACCTCCAGATTTTTTCACGAAATCATCTGCACCAAGTTTTAGTCCTAATAGCTCGTCTACTTCCTCATCTTTGGAAGTTAAAAAAATAACTGGGAGAGAAGTTTTTTTTCTTAATTTTTTGAGTAATTCTTCTCCATCCATTTTTGGCATTTTAATATCAATTATAGCTAGATCTGGTGGAGTTCTGGACAGACCAATTAGTGCGCTTTCTCCGTCCAAATATGTTTGAACTTTGAATCCCTCTTTTTCTAAAGCTATACTAATGCTTGTTAGAATATTTCTATCATCATCTACTAATGCAATTGTTTGAGTCATGCAGTAATTAAAAATACTAAATTGTTATAATTTGGGCAACAGTTTATCTTATTGTAACAATCCCCAATTTTCACCAATATTAACATCTACAAGTATTGGAATTGAAAATGAATGCAAATCACTTTTTTGAACACTTTTCATTCCATTCTCTACTAATTTTTTTATATTTTCTATATTATCTTTCTTAACCTCAAAAATTAACTCATCATGAATTTGTAAAAGTAACTTGCAATCTTTTATTTTTTTAACTTTAATTTTTTCAAAAATATTGATCATTGCCATTCTCATTAGCTCAGATGCTGATCCTTGGATTGGTGCATTTATAGCAGCTCTTTCTTGAAAATTTCTTACATTAAAATTTTTATCATTAATTCCTGTTATATGAGTTCTTCTTCCAAAGATATTATTAACATATCCACTTTTTCTACAAAAATTTATTGTAGTTGACATGTAATCTTTGATCTCAGGGAATTTTTTAAAGTAAGATTTAAGAAATTCATCAGCTTCATTAGTTGTCACAGAGATTTGTTTTGCGAGACCATATTGAGAAATACCATAAATTATTCCAAAATTTATTGCTTTTGCTTTGCGCCTGAGCTCAGATGTAACATCTTTTATTTTTACATTAAAAACTTGGCTTGCTGTTAATGAATGTATGTCCTCTTTATTGTTGAAAGCTTTTTTTAGTTCTTTTACATCTGCAAGGTCAGCCAATATTCTCATCTCGATTTGATTGTAATCTGCAGATAAAAGGTTGTATCCTTTATCTGAAATAAATGCTTTTCTAATTTCTTTTCCATCATTAGATTTAATTGGAATATTCTGTAAATTGGGATCACTTGATGCTAATCTGCCTGTTGTTGTAGCAGCTAATAAAAAACTAGTATGCACTCTACTTGTGTTAGGATTTAAGAATTCTGGTAAAGAATCTGAATAAGTATTTTTTAATTTTGTTAGCTGTCTCCATTCTAAAACAAGTTGTGGTAACTCATGGCCTTTGTAAGCGAGATCTTCTAATACACTAGCACCAGTAGCAAAACTACCTTTCTTCGTTTTTTTTAGGGCAGATATTTTCAGGTCATTATATAATACCTCTCCAAGTTGCTTGGTTGATCCAATTTTAAATTCTTTTTTTGATATTTTAAAAATTTTTTTTTCTAGATCAGAGATTTTTTTTTGAAAATTTTCAGACAATTTATTTAAAAATTTTTTATCAAGTTTGATACCATCCATTTCCATATGAGCTAAAATTTTAATTAATGGTTTTTCAAAAGTCTCGTAGATATTCATTAATTTTTCATTTTTGAGATTAATTAAAAATTTCTTATAAAGTCTGAAAGTAATATCTGCATCTTCAGCAGCGTAGTCCTTTGCAACTTCAATTTTAACTTCACTAAAATTTATTTGTTTTTTTCCACTTCCTACAAGATCTTTGTATGAAATTGTTTTATGACCTAAATGAATTTCTGATAAAGTATCCATATTGTGTCTATTTTTTCCAGCATCTAACACATAAGACATTAACATTGTGTCTTCTAATGGTTCTAAATCAATACCTCTATGATAAAGTATGATATAATCAAATTTGATGTTTTGACCAATCTTTTTAATACTTTTGTCTTCTAGGATATTCTGCAATTTTTTTAATACATTTTTTTCCATTAAATTCTTAAAATTTTTATGGTTTAAAGGTATGTAATAAGCTTCACCAATTTTAGGTGAAATAGATATACCAATTAGTTCTGCTTGGTGTGGATCAAGAGAGCTTGTCTCTGTATCAATAGATATTTCACTTTCTTGTTCAATTTTAGATATTAATTCACTGAGTTCATTTTCATTTTTTATTAATATATACTTTTTTTTATCAATTTTACTTTCTGGCTTAGCTTGGAAAAATTCTTTTCTATCGTCTTTAAAATCAACTTCGCCATAAGTCGATATTGCTGAACTCAACAACCTATTAAATTCCATATCCCTTAAAAAATTATATAATTTTTTTTTATCAATCTGTTTTAGAACAAAATCACTGTACGGAACTTTGACGGGTACATCTTTTTTTAAAGTAACTAGCTTTTTACTAATCATTGCTTTTTGTTTGTTTTCAATAAGTGTTTCTCTTCTTTTATTTTGCTTAATGTTTTTAGAATTTGACAGAAGATTTTCTAAGGTTCCATACTCATTTATTAATTCTGCAGCAGTTTTAATTCCTATACCAGGTACACCAGGTACATTATCACTGCTATCTCCTGCTAAAGATTGAACATCTATTACTTTCTCTGCTTTTACACCAAATTTTTTTTGAATATCTTCTTCATTAATGAACTTATTTTTCATTGGGTCATAAATTCTTATATTTTTTTTATATAGCTGCATTAAATCTTTATCAGAAGATACAATTGTAACATCTCCCCCCTTTTTTATTATTTGTTCACTATAAGTTGCTATTAAATCATCTGCTTCATAATTAATGAGTTCTATAGATGGTAAATTAAAAGCCTCTACAGATTTTCTAATGTAGTCAAATTGTGGAATCAAATCATCGGGTGCATCTGATCTATTTGCTTTATACTCAGAATAAATCTCATTTCTAAAATTTTTTCTAGCAGAATCAAATATGACAGCAAAATGAGTAGGTTTAGATTTATTATCAGAGGATTTTGCATCTTCTAATAATTTGAATAACATGTTGCAAAATCCAGCTACAGCTCCTGTTGGTAGCCCATCAGATTTTCTAGATAAAGGTGGTAATGCATAGTAAGCTCTGAAGATATATCCAGATCCATCGATTAAATAGTAATTTTCTTTTTTGGATGCTTTGCTCATTAATAAATTTTATTTTAATTTATCTTAATGTTATAAGTCTATAAATCTAAATGAATAATAAAATTGTACTTTCTGTCAAAAATCTAAACAAAACCTACAACAAAAAAATTCATGCTCTTAGAAATTTAAACTTAGAGGTGAAAGAAGGAGAAATTTTTGGCTTATTGGGTCCAAACGGTGCGGGGAAAAGTACTTTTATAAATATTCTTGCAGGACTAACTACTAAAACTTCTGGAGATGTAGATGTTTGGGGATTCAACATGGACAAAAACCCTAGACAAGTTAGAGCTTCACTAGGGATAGTCCCTCAAGAGATAAATGTTGATCCTTTTTTTACACCAAAAAAATTATTGGAACTTCAGGCTGGTCTTTATGGTGTAAAAAAAAAAGATAGAATTACAGATACTATATTAGATCTAGTCTCTCTTAATGAAAAAGCTAATAGCTACACTAGAAATTTATCAGGTGGTATGCAGAGGAGACTTTTAATTGCAAAAGCATTAGTACATAAACCACCAATTGTAATTTTAGATGAACCTACTGCTGGAGTTGATGTAGAGTTACGAAAGAAATTATTAGATAACGTAAAATCTTTAAGAGACATAGGTGTAACAATTATACTTACTACTCATTATTTATCTGAAGCAGAAGAAATGTGTGACCGAATTGGTATTATTAATCGAGGGAATTTGATTGCACTGGAAACTACTGAAAATATGTTAAATAAAATACAAACAAAAATAGTTAAATTCTCAGTAAATAAAAAAGTAGAATTAATTGATACCTTAAAAAAAAAATTAAAAATAATAAAAAATGATGAAAAAGAGCTAGTCGTATCCTACGAAAAAAATATTATTAATATACAAGAAATAATTGATGTTATCAAAAGCCAAAAAATTGATATTTTCGATGTACAATCAAGGGATCCAGACCTTGAAGATGTATTTATAAAATTGATAAAAAACTAGATAAATCTTTAACAAAAATATATAATAATTGAATGGATAGTGTACGGTCAAATCAAAATCAAAAAATTTTAAAAAATTTTTTTATAATAATCTTGGGAAGTTTAATTTTAACAATATCTGCAAAGATAAAAATTCCTTTTTATCCTGTGCCAATGACAATGCAAACATTTGTAGTTTTGTTTTTAGGGATAGCATTCGGTTACAAAATTGGTTTATCAATAATAACCGTTTATTTATTTGAAGGAATTTTAGGATTGCCAGTTTTCTCTAATTCTCCCGAAAAAGGAGTTGGTTTAGTTTACTTTACAGGACCAACTATGGGTTATCTAATTGGATTTTTGAGTGCAGTTTTTTTGACAGGTTATTTTAACTTTGGAAAAAATATAATACAAAATTTTTTTAAAATTCTTATATCAGTTTCAACTATTTATATTTTGGGATTAATATGGTTAGGAAGTCTAATTGGATGGGATAAACCCATTTTTGAGCTTGGTGCAAAGCCTTTTCTATTAGCAGAATTATTCAAGATTCTGATTTTAACTTTTCTTGCTTCAAAACTTGTAAAGTTTAGAAAATCTATCTAGGTGATCTTTTAGATAAAATTCTTTGAAGAGTCCTTCGATGCATCTTTAATCTTCTAGCTGTCTCAGAAACATTTCTATTGCAAAGTTCGAATACTCTGTGAATATGTTCCCATTTTACTCGATCAGCTGACATTGGATTTTCAGGCGGTTCTGCTTTTTTATTTGGATTAGCTAAAAGTGCCTTTTCAACATCATCTGCATCAGCTGGTTTTGCCAAATAATCTATTGCACCTTGTTTTATTGCTGCAACAGCTGTTGGTATGTTTCCATACCCTGTCAACATTACTACTCTGCTGTTTGAATTTGAATTTTGTATTTCTTTTACAACCTCAAGACCGTTACCATCACCCAGTCTTAAGTCTACTACAGCAAAAGCTGGCTTATTATTTTTTACTGCATCTAGACCTTTTTTTACACCTTCAGCTTGTGAAACCTTAAATCCCTTCTTTTCCATAGCTCTTGCAAGCCTTTCTCTAAAGGGATTATCGTCATCTACAATTAGAAGAGATTTGTCCTCAAATTCGTTTATATTTTTAAGCTTATCTGTCTCCATTGTAGACATCATATGGTCATAAATATTAAAATTTCAATAGTCTAAAAAAACCAAAAAAACCTCATAATTTTCTTTACAGAGCCCCCTATATAAGTAAAAAACGATTTACGAAAATTGCATACAAGTTATGCAATTTTTTTTTGTTAAATTTTTTTTAAGGAGCTAAAAATGAAAAAATTTAAATCGGTTTATGAACTAATAACTGAGTTAAAACCATCTGATCCAGTGTACTGCATCAGAAAAAAATCAATAAAAAAAGCTTCAAAATACTTTATAAAAAATTTCCCAGGTAAAATTTTATACGCAGTTAAAACTAATCCGAACAAAGAAGTTGTTAAAACATTAATTGAAAGTGGTATAAAAAACTTTGATGTAGCATCTATTAAAGAAATCCAAGGCATAAAAGAAATAGATAGTTCTTTAGATTGCTCATATATGCATACCGTAAAAAGTAGAGAAGACATAAGAGATGCATATTTCAAATTTGGGGTTAAAGCATTCTCGCTGGATACTAAGGACGAACTAATCAAAATTCTAGAGACTACTAATCACGCAAATGATTTAGAATTATATGTAAGAATTGCAGTTTCAAATGAGCACGCAGAAATTGATTTGTCAAAAAAATTTGGTGTTAATAATAATGAGGCCCCAGGCCTAATCAGACTTGCCAATCAGTATACAAAGAAATTAGGTTTAAGTTTTCATGTTGGTTCTCAATGTATGCACCCAATTTCTTATACAAAAGGAATAACTGAAATTGGAAATTTAATTAAGAAAACAAAAATTATACCAAAAGTAATTAATATAGGCGGAGGGTTTCCAACTATTTATCCCGACTTAATTCCTCAGTCTTTGAATAGCTACTTTGAGGAAATAAAAAAATCATTAAATACTCTCAAAATAGATAAATTGCCAGAAATTATATGCGAGCCTGGTAGAGCACTGGTGGCAGAATCGGGTTCAACAATTGTAAGAGTAAATTTAAGAAAAAAACAAAAGCTTTATATTAATGATGGCACTTATGGAACTTTATTTGATGGAGGTGTTCCAAATATAGTTTATCCATCAAGACTTATTACAAATGGTAGAATGATATCAAAAAAAATGACAGCATTTGATTTTTATGGTCCAACGTGTGATAGCATGGATTATATGAAAGGTCCTTTTATACTTCCAAACAATATAAAGGAAAATGATTACATAGAACTAGGACAACTTGGTGCTTATGGTCTTACATTTAGAACACAGTTTAATGGTTTTTATTCTGACAAAATTTTTGAAGTTGAAGATGAGCCTGTAATGACTATGTATGATAAAGATAAAAGCAAAAGTTATTTGGTTGCTTAAAATCCTGTGAAAAAAACCCTAGGTCATAACAGTAAAAAAGATTTTCTAAATAAACCAGTTGAACATATTGATATAACGAAGTTTGATGCAAGACCTATAATTTCCTCAATGGAAAAAATGTCTTTTGTGTCTCGAGAGACAGCTAATGCTGCAAAAATCTATAATGAAATGCTAAGTGAAAAAGATTGTACTATTTTTTTGACATTAGCAGGTTCAACATCTGCGGCTGGATGTATGCATATTTATAGAGATTTAGTCAAATATAATATGGTCGATGCAATAGTTGCAACTGGAGCATCAATTATTGACATGGATTTCTTTGAGGCCTTAGGTTTTAAGCATTATCAAGGCTCTCAGTTTCAAGATGACACTGAATTAAGAAAAAATTATATCGATAGAATATATGACACTTATATTGATGAAGAGGAACTACAACATTGTGATAAAGTAATTGGAGAAATTGCTGATTCACTTGAACCACGACCCTATACATCAAGAGAATTTATCTCTGAGCTTGGCAAATATCTAAAAAAAAATGCAAAGAAAAAAGGTTCCTTAATTGAGATGTCATATGACTACCAAGTGCCCATATTCTGTCCCGCATTCACAGATTCCAGTGCCGGATTTGGGTTAGTAATGCACCAAGAAAAAAATCCAAAAAAGCATATGACTATCGACTCAATTAGAGAATTTAGAGAATTAACTGAGATAAAGATAAAATCAAAAGGATCTGGTTTGTTAATGATTGGTGGGGGAGTTCCAAAAAATTTTATTCAGGATACGGTTATTTGTGCAGAGCTGTTGGGTAAAGATGTGGACATGCATAAATATGCAATTCAAATTACAGTCGCGGACACTAGAGATGGGGCATGCAGTAGTTCAACTTTAAAAGAGGCTAGTTCTTGGGGCAAAGTTGATACCTCTAAGGAACAAATGGTGTTTGCTGAAGCAACTAGTGTAATACCTTTAATTGCAAGCGATGCATACCACAAAGGCGAATGGAAAAAGAGGGATCGAAAGAATTTCTCTAAAATTTTTGAATAAGTGAAATATCTATCAAATAAAAATGGATTTTTAGGTATTGATAACAAATTCGATATTAAACAAAAATCTGTTGTTATACCATTTGGTTTAGAAAAAACAGTCAGTTATGGTGGAGGTACAAAAAATGGGCCCAAGGAAATTATAAAAGCTTCACACCAAGTTGAGCTTTACGATGAAGAGCTTAATTGTGAACCTTTCAAAGTTATAGGCGTAAAAACTATCAAACCATTTAAAATTAATAAAAATATAAATAAAGCCTTAAAACAAATTTCACTTTTAAACCAAAAATCAATTGAAAAAAATTTGTTTCCACTAACTTTAGGAGGTGAACATTCGATCACAGCAGGCTGTATTGAACCTTTTGTCAAAAGTTATAAAAATGTAACGATTTTACAATTTGATGCCCATGCAGATCTTAGAAATAGCTATAATAATCAAAAATACTCACATGCATCAGCCATGAGAAGGTGCTTGGACTTTAAAAATGTAAATTTAATTTCAATTGGCATAAGAAATATCTCAAAAGAAGAAATGCCTTTTTTAAAAAAAAATAATAACAGGATCAAAATATTTTGGGCTAAAGACCAAAAAAAATGGAATTTAAAATATTTTAAAAGATTAATTAAAAATAAAAATGTATATTTAACTTTTGATGTAGATGGTTTAGACTCTAGTATTATGCCAGCAACTGGAAC
>ENA-OSEY01002289-OSEY01002289.1-marine-metagenome-genome-assembly--contig:-NODE-2289-length-12478-cov-7.316829_pt1 | contig 12478 bp, 10 predicted proteins | sample MGYA00248465_ERZ534230 | MGnify/ENA primary metagenome ERZ534230 (study PRJEB26409, sample SAMN06344110) | marine metagenome | isolation source: Sea water from surface | place: Atlantic Ocean:Southern... | reverse complement strand
TTAAAGTTAATTCAAGAGATATTGTTTACATTGGAACTAAAAATGTTACAAACTGGTCCAGAATATTTAGACAATTGATTCCAATCAAAAGCATTATAAGTTCTACATAAGATATCAGAAGATATTAAGTAATTATTCTAGATTATTTTTTAATTTGTTGTAAAAAAAATATCTTTGAAGAATCCTAATTTATCTGGGTTTCAGAGGTTATTTTTATTCCCACTCAATAGTTGCAGGAGGCTTGCTTGATATGTCATAAACCACTCTACTGACATCTTCTATCTCATTAACTATTCTATTTGATACAAGTTCAAGAAAATCATAAGGTAAATGCGCCCACTTAGCAGTCATGAAATCTACAGTTTCAACGGCCCTTAAACCAATTACTTCTGCATATCGCCTCTCATCACCAACAACTCCAACAGATTTCACTGGCAAAAGAACTGCAAATGCTTGAGAGACTTGATCATACAAATCAGCCTTAATAAGCTCCTGTATAAAAATATGGTCTGCCTCTTTTAGAATTTTTGTTTTTTCTTTTGTTATCTCGCCAATTATTCTTACACCCAGACCAGGACCAGGAAACGGATGTCTGTCTAACATTTCTTGAGGCAATCCAAGCTCTTTACCCATTTTTCTCACCTCGTCTTTAAAGAGATCTCTTAAGGGCTCAACTAAATCTAGCTTCATTTCATCTGGAAGGCCTCCAACATTATGATGTGATTTTATAGTTCGCGCTTCTTTTGATTCGCTTCCAGATGATTCAATTACATCTGGATAAATTGTTCCTTGAGCAAGAAATTTAATATCTTTCAATTTTATAGCTTCTGCGTCAAAAACATCTATGAAAGTTCTGCCAATAATTTTTCTTTTTTGTTCAGGATCTTCAATATTTTTTAGATGCCTGAGAAAAATCTCCTCACTATCTGATTTAATAACATTTAGGCTCATGTTTTCTTTGAAGGTTTGCATTACATCTTCTGCTTCACCTTTTCTTAAAAGTCCATTATCTACAAAAACACAAGTTAGATTCTTGCCTATTGCTTTATGAAGTAATGTTGCTGTTACAGAAGAATCAACTCCACCAGATAAACCAAGAAGAACCTTATCATTTTTAACTTTTTCTTTTATGTCATGAATTCTTTGTGAAATTACGTCATCAATATTCCATTCAGTTTTAGCATGACATATATTCAAAATAAAATTATCCAATATTTTTTTACCCTGCTCAGTGTGAGTTACCTCAGGGTGAAATTGAATTCCATATATTGGCAAAGATTCGTGTTCCATAACAGCAATTGGGGCAGTCGAGGTTGATGCTATAAGATTAAAATTATCTGGTAAATCTTGTACTTGATCACCATGACTCATCCAAACGTTTAATTTTTTATTAATGCCTTCAAATATTTTTGAATTTGAAACAACATCAAGAGATGAATGTCCAAACTCCTTTTGATCTACAGACACAACGTGTCCTCCCATTTGTTCAGCTAGAGTTTGCATACCGTAACAGATTCCAAGAACTGGAACTGATAAATCAAAAATAACTTGTGGAACTCTTGGTGTAAAACTTTCAGTAACTGAGTTAGGGCCTCCAGATAAAATAACACCTTTTGGATTTAACATCCTTATTTTTTGTTCGTTAATATCCCAAGGAAGAATTTCTGAATAAACTTTACTTTCTCTTACTCTTCTAGCAATTAATTGAGTATATTGAGATCCAAAATCAAGAACTAAAATGGTATCAATAGCTTTATTATTAACTGATAGTTTATTCATTTGCTAACTAACTTCTCTGATAGTTAGGAGCCTCTTTAGTGATCATAACATCATGAACATGACTCTCTGTCATGCCAGCATTTGTAATTTCAACGAACTGACTTTTTTTGTGCATTTCAGAAATATTTTTGCATCCAATATAACCCATGCTTTGTCGTAAACCCCCAATAAGTTGGTTTACAACATTCAATACAAGACCTTTGTAAGGAACTCTACCTTCGATTCCTTCAGGTACAAGTTTATCTGCAGCGACGTCTTCCTGCATATATCTGTTTGCATCCTCACGCTCTGTCATTGCGCCAATTGAACCCATACCACGATATGTTTTAAAACTTCTACCTTGAAATAACTCAACTTTTCCTGGAGCCTCCTCAGTTCCAGCAAACAGACTGCCTAACATTACTGAGTCAGCCCCAGCAGCAATTGCCTTAGCAATATCTCCCGAAAATCTAATTCCACCATCAGCTATCACAGCTACTTCAGTATTTTTTAGAGCTGTACTTACATCAAATATTGCTGAAATTTGTGGTACACCAATACCTGCGATAATTCTTGTGGTACAAATTGAGCCTGGACCCATTCCAACCTTCACTGCATCTGCTCCTGCTTTGACTAACTCCATAGCTGCATCTGCAGTCGCAATATTGCCTCCAATAACATCAACGCTTGGAAATTTTTGTTTAACTGCTTTGATGGTTTCAATAACATTTTTAGAGTGGCCGTGTGCGCTATCTATTACTAAAACATCTACACCTTCATTAAATAATGCTTCGGCTCTATCAAAAGTATCTTTATCAGTTCCCAAAGCTGCTCCAACTATTAATCTACCAAAATCATCTTTAGTGGCATCAGGGTTTTTAGCAGTATTTTCAATGTCTCTCATTGTTACAAGGCCAGATAACTTGTCCTCATCATCTAGAACAAGAACTTTTTCAATTCTATTTTTATACATTAATTGCATTACTTCTGTTTGAGAAACTCCCTCTTTTACTGTTACTAGCTTTTCTAGCGGCGTCATAATAGTAGAAACATCTGATTCCATATTTTCCGCATAACGAAAATCTCTACTTGTAACGATTCCCTTTAAGTCACCGTCATCAACAACTGGCATTCCTGAAATGCTTAATTCAGATGTAAGTTGTTTTAACTCTCCAATTGATTTCTTTGAACTTATTGTGACTGGGTCTCTTACAATACCGCTTTCATATTTTTTTACAGACCTCACAAGACTAGCCTGTTCTTTAATTGAATTATTTTTGTGAATAATTCCAATACCTCCTGCCTCTGCAAGTGCAATAGCCATGCTTGATTCTGTAACAGTATCCATGGCTGCTGAAATCAAAGGTATTTTCAGTGAGATGTTTTTAGAAAGTTTTGATTCAGTATTTGCATCACTGGGCAGAAAGTCACTATAGCTCGGTAAGAGTAATACGTCATCGAATGTTAACGCTTTTTGTTTTAATTTTTCCATGTCAGATTATAACCAAAGAAAAATGGAAAAAAAAGAGTATTAAATTTAGCTAAGAACAATATCTAATTAAAGATATTCTTTAATTTTGTCCATCAAATCTTGAAGTTCAGGCTTATTTTTTTGAATTTCTTCCAAAGATAATCCTTCAAGCTCATGAGGAAAAACTAGCCATTGATCAGTTTCATGTAAGTAATAATCTGGCTTATATTCTGATTCGTTTTTATTTGGTTTGTAATATGGTGTTGCAATTTTAATTTCAGGAGTATTTTTTTTACATGCTTTCTTTAGGTCTGTAATTATTTGAGAAATTGAGTTTCCTGTATCATGCACATCATCAACAATGAGAAGTCTGTCTTCTGATTCAAGCTTTCTTATTACATAATTCAAGCCATATACTTGAACACTGTCTTTTTTGGCGTCTATACCAGTGTAATATGAAGTTCTGATGGCGACATGATCAGACTTTACTCCAAGTACACTTAAAAATTCTTGCACAGCAATGCCAATTGGTGCTCCGCCTCTCCAAACACCAACAATATAATTGGGTTTAAAACCACTTTCATAAACATTCCATGCTAATTGAAATGAGTCTTTAAGCAGGTCCTCGGACCTTATATAGAGCTTTTCCATGTTAAATTGAGATATTTAAAACAAAGATTATAGCTCTATATCAGATTTTTATCAGAAATCGTAACTTATTCTAGTCATTATTTGTCTTGGTGGTATAAGTTCTAGGCCTGATGCTGCAACACCAAATACATCTGTCATACTTGAATTAATACCGTCTTCATCAGTGGCATTTAGAAGCATGAAGTCTACACTTACACTATTCATAAAATCAATGCCAACAGTTATGTTAAATATGTCGTAGGCTGGTATGGAGTCTACTATAGGATTATTTGAAACTCTTTGTTCAAACTCACCTCTTTTTACATACTGCATGATTGCTGTAAGACTATTACCTGATGCTAGATCAGTCTCATATACTACACTGAGATCAGCTGTAAACTCAGGACTTTTAGCAAGTTTGTTGCCTCTAATGTTTTCTCTAAGTCCATAACGAAGATCTTCTTCACCAAAGAAATATTGATATGCATCAACATTGTCTAATACTTCATAATCTGAAGTTACTTCAGAGTCTAAAAATGCTAAATTCATATCAAATGTTAATGAATCTGAAATCAATCCGGTAAATTCAATCTCTACTCCAGACATCTCAGATTCTGGAATATTCGCAACGCCACCTCTATAAGGATCTGGATCGGTCGCTTGAAATTGAAGATTCTCATAGTCATAGAAGAATACTGCAACGTTTGCTCTCGCTTGACCATCAAATAAATCAGTTTTTAAACCAACTTCAGTAGAATCAACGGTTTCAGCTTCAAAAGTTGGAAAAACCATTGGTGGAGCATTATCACCATCAAAACCAAAAGTTAGGTTACTTCCACCAGGCTTAAAACCTTTTGAAAAAGTTAGATATGCCATTGTTGCATCACCAAGATCATATTCTCCAGTAATTCTGCTTGTAACTTCGTCTGTAGTACCTTCTTCTTGGAATTGATCACCTGCATTGAAGAAGTTAGCAACATCTGTACCAAAAGTATCTTCAGAATATCTTAAACCTGAAACCAATCTAAAAGTATCGCTAAAACTATATGTTGTTTGTGCATAAACAGATAATGATTCTCTATATGGGAATGCATCTGTGAAAAAGTCTACATCTGCACTTGGTCCAAAGATATCAAATCTTCCTGGGATACCAAAATCATGTGTGTAACAGTAACTAGGATCAGCAAACGGCTCATCACAAACATACTTAAATACACCATCTAAATCATCATCTCTATAGCCTCTAATAACATTTTCTATTCCATGCTCCATATAGAAAGCTCCAAGTGTCCAATCAAGTTTGCCATCCATTAATGGTTCATTTGAAATAAGATTGATTTCAAAAGTTTTAGTCTCAACGAGAGAAGTTTCAGGACGAAACTCAGCTTGCTGGTAAGTTGCTCCAGCTCCTAGTCCAGGTATTGAGAGAACAGGATCTCCAAAATTATGTCGATCGTTGTCCCTAGTTACAGAGATATCGTCTTCTTGGGTACTAGCTAAAATTTTTAAATTTGCATAGCCGAGATCAGACTCATAAATCACCGCAAAAACTGAAGAAGTTAGTTCTTGATTAGAAATTGTATTTTGTGAGAGTTTCCTCATGTTTGAAGATTGGTCATCAATACCTCTAATGGCAGCACCGTTTCTGTCTACATCAAAATATTGACCAAAGATTCTTAAACTTGTCGTATCACTAAGCTCAAACATCCAATCTGATCTTATGCTCACATTTGAAGCATCATCAAGATCTTGTCCAGTGAATGTATTTTCAGAAAATCCATCTCTGTCAGTAGTAGCAAAAGAGAATTTTGTACTTACTGTTTCAGACAGAGGTATGTTTGAAGTGCCTCTGATCTTAGTTAAACCATAATCACCAATTGTAATGTCAGCTTTTGAAAAAGCCTCTTCTGAAGTTGGCTTATTGCTGATAACATTAATTGCACCACCTGTTGAGTTTTGACCAAATAGAGTCCCTTGAGGGCCTCTTAAAATTTCAATTCTTTGGATGTCAATAAAATCTGTTTGAAGCGAAAATGGAGATGCTATAAAAATTCCATCCATATGATATGCAACTGAAGGTGCAGCTATAGCGTTCTGATTAGTTTCATTACCAATACCTCTTATTGATATAACCGTTTTATAACCTTCGTTTTTTGCAACCGTGACACCTGGTACGATGGCGGTTAAATCTACAAAAGAAGTAATATTTTTTGCTTCAAGTTCTGAATCAGTAATTGCAGTAACTGCTTGCGATACAGTCTGAAGGCTTTCATCTCTTTTTTCAGCACTAACAATCACATCCTCGATAGTTTGCTCTTGAGATTGCACATCATTGATGTTCAATAAAAAAACAAGTGCTAATAAGCTGAGCTTAATAAAGTTTAGTTTTTTAAAAGTCATGTTTAGATCCCCGTCTAAAATAAATAATATTAATATAAAACATGCAAATTACATGCCAAAAAAATAAATTCAATAATGTATTTATTCTAAAAATATTTAACTATATATAAGTTAAATAAATGTATACTTTTAAAATCTTGAAAAGCTAAATTTCGAAATTTTTATGAAAAAAACTTTAGAGCAGATTTTTAAAATAAGAGAACATAATACCACTATTAAAAAAGAATTATTAGCCGGTTTTACAACATTTATAACTATGGCATACATCATATTTGTAAATCCACAAATTATGTCTTCTACAGGAATGGATCAAGGTGCAATATTTGTAGGAACTTGTCTTGCAGCCGCAATTGCATGCTTTGTTATGGGTTTAATTGCGAACTGGCCAATTGGGCTAGCCCCAGGCATGGGTTTGAATGCATTTTTTACCTATACAGTTGTTGGGGAAATGGGCTATTCATGGGAAATTGCACTTGGTGCAGTTTTTATAGCAGGAATACTTTTTTTTATTATGAGCATTACTCGACTAAGAGGTTGGATGATTACAAGTATCCCTCTAAATTTAAGGATTGCCATGGGTGCTGGGGTAGGATTATTTATTGGCCTCATTGGACTTAAAAATGGTGGGATTATTATAAGCAATGAAGCAACAATATTATCTTTGGGTAATTTTAAACAAATGGAAACACTTCTGGCTGCAGTAGGTTTTTTAGTAATATCGATTTTCTCAGTGAGAAAAATACCTGGCGCTATAATAATTGGTATATTAATTACAACTCTTTTAGCAATGTCATTGGGGCTTGTTCAATTTAATGGTTTGTTATCATACCCTCCTGATATATCTCCTGTTTTTTTAAAATTAGATATATTTGGAGCATTAAATATTGGCATGCTTACTGTAATTATGTCATTTTTATTTGTTAACCTTTTTGATACTACTGGAACGCTTGTTGGAGTTGCTACAAGAGCAAATTTAATTGATGATAATGCAGAATCAAAAGGTCTTGATAACGCCCTCAAGGCTGATAGCAGTGCAAGCATATTCGGCACATTTTTTGGTTGTTCCCCTGTAACAAGTTATGTCGAAAGCTCAGCAGGTGTAGAAGCTGGAGGGAGAACTGGATTAACAGCTATTGTAGTTGGAGCATTATTCATCTTTGCAATGTTCTTATCACCACTTGCAGCAATAATTCCTGCATATGCTACTTCTGGTGCACTAATATATGTGGCTATACTAATGCTTGGAGGCATGGAAAAGTTAAATTGGTCATCAACTGTTGAGTTACTTCCAGCGTTGGTAATTATTGTGATGATTCCTTTATCTTTTTCAATCGCAGACGGAATTGCGTTAGGTTTTCTTACATATGTATCTTTAAAGTTAGCAACAGGCCAGATTAGAAATATTTCATCTGGCGCATGGTTCTTAACCTTAATTTTTATTTCGAAATTTATATTTTTATAAAATAAGTCCAAAAATATATATTATCGTAAGGCCTGCATTTAGAACTATTAGCGACATCTCCTTCCACAGAAATCCGACTAGAACCCATAATGAATTTGCCAATATAAATGCCCAATGATGATATTCAAGGGCAGGTACAAAGCTAGCAAGAATAGCAGCTAAAATAAGAATGAATGTTGCTATCCATGCTAAAAATTGAAACGGCTTTTCATTTTGTTCCATCTTTAAATTTTCAAAGTAGTATTAAAGAATTGAATCTGTCTTCGCAGCACAAATAAAGTCATTTTTATGTAATCCCATTATCTTATGGGACCACCATACAACTGTAACTTTACCCCATTCAAGTATGATTTCAGGATGATGATCTTCTTGTTCAGCTAGATTTGCAACTTCATTTGTAAATTTAACTGAATCTTCATAATTTAAAAAAGCGTATGAACAAATTAATTTCTTTATCCCATCTTGTTCAGAAACAATCCATGATGGAATTTGAGGGAGCAATTGTTCAATTTCTTTATCAGTTAAAACTGGAGCGTCTATCCTACATGCCTCACAGCGATTTTTAGTAAGATCATTTTCCAATTTTAAATTCCGCCCTTAGCAAGTTTTTTAGGATCAAGTAATTTTAATAACTTTGCTTTAGATAGGTCCGTTTCTTGTGCAGCAACTTCAATAATAGGTCGATTTTCTTTATAAGCTTTTTTTGCAATCTCTGCAGCTTTTTCATATCCGATAATAGGATTTAATGCAGTGACAAGAATTGGATTTTTAGATAGTGATGATTCCAAATTCTTTTCATTAACTTTAAAAGTTTTGATAGCATTTTTTGAAAGTGCTTTCATTGAACCCGCAATGAGATTAATACTTTTAAGGAGATTGTAAGCAATTACAGGCAACATAACATTTAACTGAAAACTTCCTGATTGTGCTGCCACTGTAATAGAAACATCATTACCAATCACATCTGCTGAAGCCATTGCGACTGCTTCCGGAATTACTGGATTAACTTTTCCCGGCATTATGCTGCTACCTGGTTGAAGTGCCTTTAATTCTATCTCAGACATACCAGCCAGTGGTCCGCTATTCATCCATCTTAAATCGTTGGATATTTTCATTAAAACTATTGCTAGATTTTTAAGTTCGCCAGAAAGCTGAACCGAGCAATCTTGTGCACTTAATTCGTGATAAAAGTTCTTACTCGGCGAAAATCTCTTTTTACTATTACAAAGTTTAGATAACTCTTGAGCAAAATATTTAGAAAAGTTTTTATGAGCATTAATTCCACTGCCTACAGCAGTTCCTCCTTGGGGCAATTCAAAAAATCTTTTTTCAATAGTCCTAAGCATTTCTTTTGAAGCACTTAATTGACTGGCCCAAGCTCCAAGTTCTTCAGAAAAATCAATTGGCATAGCATCCATTAAGTGAGTTCTTCCTGTTTTTATAACTCCTTCAAGTGATTTAGCCTTTTTTTCAATACTATCAATCAACTCATCTAAAGCAGGGAACAACTTTCCATCAAGATCCATGATTGCACTTAATTTAATTGCTGTGGGTATTACATCGTTACTGCTTTGTGACATATTTACATCGTCGTTTGGATTAATATCTAACTTTGAATATCTTGATGCTAAATTTGCAATTACTTCATTTGCATTCATGTTAGAACTTGTTCCAGAACCTGTTTGAAAGACATCAATTGGAAATTCTTTATGATGCTTTTCTTTCCATACTTCTTTTGCTGCTCTAGAAATAGCTTTAGATTTTTTTGTAGAAATTAGTTTAAGTCTCAAATTTGCTCTAGCAGCTGCATCTTTAATAAGACCAAGAGAAGATACAAAAGATTTCGTGAAAGGAAAATCCATTTTTATGCCACTGATTGGAAAGTTATTTACAGCTCTTTGAGTTTGAGCACCCCATAAAGCTTTTGCTGGAACCTTAACTTCTCCAAGGCTATCTTTTTCAGTTCTAAATTTCATATTTGTTTCTTAATTTGATAAGCTATTTTAACACTAAAGAGCTTTGGAGAATAAAAACTATGTCAAATGTTGCGCCAATTAAAATAGATACAACTGACGGAAGACTTCCTATTAAAGATAAAGGTTTAGTTTTTCAGGAATTTGCTAATCCTGCAGAAGAAAGAAGAAATCAACTTGAAAAGTTAGCAGCTGGATTTCGACTATTTGATTACTTTGGATTTAATGAGGGAGTAGCTGGTCATATAACGTATAGAGATCCTGAATTCCAAGATCATTTTTGGGTTAATCCTCTAGGTGTTCATTTTTCGCAGATATCAGTTTCAGATCTCTTGCTTGTGAATCATGACGGTAAAGTTGTCCAAGGCGATCGTGATGTAAACGTAGCAGCATTTGCTATACATTCTAGGTTACACAAAGCAAGGCCAGATGTTAATGCTGCAGCACATTCTCATTCTATTTACGGAAGAACTTTTTCAACACTTGGGAAACTCCTTGATCCTATTTCACAAGATGCTTGTGCTTTTTACGAAAATCAGGGTATCTATAAAGATTTCTCAGGTGTGGTCGAAGAAGTAGATGAAGGTGATGAAATTGCGAAAGCTTTAGGAGACAAAAAAGTAGCTATTCTTCAGAATCATGGAATATTAACAACTGGACCTTCTGTCGACATTGCTCTTTGGTTCTATATGTCAATGGAAAGATGTTGCCAGGCACAGTTAATGGCTGAAGCAGCTGGTAAACCAGTAGTTATTCCTCACGACACAGCTATTAAGACACGAGAATTTATAGCAAATGATATTGCTGCATGGGCAAGTTATCAACCTGCCTTTGATAAAATTATTAAAATGCAACCTGATTTATTAGACTAGATAGTTGAAAAAATGAGAATCTCAATACTTGGAGGCTCTGGCTTCCTTGGAACAAATTTATCAAAAGCTTTGTGCCAAGAAAATATTTCTTTCAGCATATTTGACATTCAAAAAAGTAAAGTTTTTCCAGATAAAACTATAGTTGGTAACATTTGCCATATTGAAGACCTCAAAAAAATACCAAATTCAAACGTACTCATCAATTTGGCAGCAGTTCATAGAGATGATGTGTCGCCTAAAAGTTTATATGATGAAGTAAATGTAAATGGATCAAAAAATGTTTGTGAATATGCAAAAAAAAATAATATTAATCATATTATTTTTACTAGCTCTGTTGCAGTTTATGGATTTGCAAAACCTAATACAGATGAGAGTGGAGATATAAACTATTTTAATGACTATGGTCGGACAAAATTTTTAAAAATTTCGACCTATCGCTAGAATTCAAAATTGATGAGCATGGCAAATATAACAGTGGTGTTTATTTCAGAAAATCAAAGACCAAACCCTTAGGTAAACCTTACCAAATCAACATTGGCAGAGGCGCTGCCGATGAACCGGTTGGACTTCACGTTGATGACTGGCTTGATAAAGGTGATGAAAAAGATGAATTCAGAAAACCACTCAAATGGAATACCCTTAGAATTCTAGCAATTGGACCAGTTATTAAAACATGGCTCAACGGAAGCTTGATCGTTGACTATAAGGATCCATCACCTCGAAAAGACTTATTAGAAGCCGGCATGATTGGGTTTCAAACATACGGCGCTGAAGGGCACGCTGGTTGGATTTATTTTAGAAAAATTTTGTAGTATTTTATTTAGTGTACTTAAATTCATTTTTACTATTAATATATGCGACCATATATATTAAAATTAAATCTATTTGAAATGTATCTTTTGTAAAATAAAAATATTGAAATATATATATTAATAAAATTGAATTTTGCAAAATTTTCCTATTATTTAGCGCAAAAATATTTTTACAAAATTGATATAAAACTAAAAATATAAAGACTCCACTAATATAGTAAGTATGGATAATTGCTGATTTACCTAAAAATAAAAGGTAAAAGTTTTCTAATTTATTCGATATCAGTGAAACTCCAAAAATAAGCTTAAAAATCGATATAGTTTCTAAATTTTCACTTTTTATAATTGTACCAGTTGCCAATTTATCCTGACTATCAAAGTTTTTAGATAAAACGCTCAATTCATTATCGTAGATTAAACTAACCACAAATTTGAAAAAATCAGGGAAAAAAACATTTAAATAATAAAGACATTTATTAATTAAATTTATTGAATGGTCAAAAAAAATTAAATTAAAAATAAATGCTACTATAAAAGGAGATAAATAGTAAATAAATATAGTTTTTTTATCTCTTATTAAAATACTTAGATAAATTAACATTAACAAAAAAAATGGTAGAATTTTTAATGAAACTGTTGCAAAAATTAAGTGTGCTGCAATTATCCTAATTAAAATAATTATTAAATTATTAAATTTTTTATTAAATGAAACAAAAAATATTATGCTCGAGTAAAATGCCAGATAAGAAGGTTCCCTAAATGTACCAGTATATCTTTCATGCAAATTATTAACAAAGATAATCTGACCATTTTCGTAGTACATTTCTTTGCCCACAAAATTTTCACTAATAAAGTCTCTACTGTAAGATCCTAAATTTTTTATAAGAAAGTTAAGTTCATAATTTAAAGAAAATTGATAAAAAATATTTAAAAATAAAAAGAGTATAAAAAATAATAAAAAAAATTTTTCAATTTTATTTTTATTGTATTTTTCAATTATATTAAAGAATATCAAAAATATGGCTAATAAACTAAGCCAATATATTGTCTTTGATAAAACGTAAATGAAAAGAGTTAATCTTTCATTTAATTTAAAAATA
>ENA-OSEY01002288-OSEY01002288.1-marine-metagenome-genome-assembly--contig:-NODE-2288-length-12481-cov-9.386569_pt1 | contig 12481 bp, 13 predicted proteins | sample MGYA00248465_ERZ534230 | MGnify/ENA primary metagenome ERZ534230 (study PRJEB26409, sample SAMN06344110) | marine metagenome | isolation source: Sea water from surface | place: Atlantic Ocean:Southern... | reverse complement strand
CAATGCTTGCAAAATTGTCGAAAAACGTAGAAAGAGTTTTAAAAAAAAAATATGGCAACTGAACAAGAACTAAAAAAAAGCACATCATTACACAAAGAATTTCAAAACTTATTAGATAAAGATTTTAAAGATAGAAAGCTCAAAGAAAATGAGATTATCAAGGCAGTTGTAACAGAAATAACGAAAAATTTTATTGTAGTCGACTGTAAAGCTAAAATGGAAGGTATGATACCAATAGAAGAATTTAAAAACGACGATGAACTTAAAAATCTTAAAGTTGGCTCTCAAATTGATGTTTATTTAGAAAGAATAGAAAGTTTTAAGGGTGAAATAATTATTTCAAGAGATAAAGCTAGAAAAATGAAAGCTTGGAAAAAAATGGAAAAAGTTTTTGAAACACAAGAAGAAATGACTGGTTATATTACGGGAAAAGTAAAAGGAGGTTTTATTGCTAATGTAATGGGTTTGCCTTGCTTCATGCCATCATCTCAAATTGATGTTAGACCACTGAAAAAAATTGATCATTTAATGAATACCCCGCTCAAGGTAATTGCTACAAGAATTGATAAAAATCGTGGAAACGTTTGTGTTTCAAGACGGGCTGTTCTTGAAAAAAGTAAAAATGCTGAAATTACAGAAGCACTTAAAAACATCAAGGAGGGCGATATTATTGATTATGCTTTAGTTAAGGCAACTACGGACTGGGGGATATTTTTAGACATAAATGGAGTTGATGCTCTTTTACATGTATCAGATCTAAGTCATGGTAGAGTTAAAAAACCTTCAGACTTAGTTTCAATTGGTCAAAAATTAAAAGTAAAAATAACCAAAATCGACGAAAAAACAAATCGAGTTTCTGCATCAGTTAAAGCTTTAACCGAAGACCCTTTTCAAAACATTGAGAAGAAATATAAGGTCGGAGAAATTTATGAGGGCGTTGTAACAAAAATTATGGATTATGGATGTTTTGTTAAAATAGAAGATGGCATAGAGGGATTAATTCATAATTCAGAATTGGATTGGACTAATAGAAACGTTAGGCCGAGCAAGGTTCTTTCGGTTTCTCAAAAAATAAAATTTAAAATTGTTAATATCGATAAAGATACTAAAAGAATTTCACTTTCTTATAAAGCTACACTAGAGAATCCGTGGGAAAAAATAAGAGAGAAAGTAGGACAGGAAGTAAAAATTAAAATTAACAATATATCCGATAAAGCTATCTTCGGAGACTTAGTGGATGGTGGTTTAAGTGGAATGCTTCATTATAAAGAAATCTCTTATGATGAAAATATTGAAAATTTAAAAAAATTTAAGAAAAACGAGATTTTAAACGTAAAAATAATTGAAATTAAAGATGATAAAATAAAGTTTTCTAAAAGAGCTTTAGATAAAGATCCTTTTGATTGGTTTAAAGATAATAATAAAAAAGTTGGAGATATAATTACGACTAGAATTCATGAGGTTTTAAAGACCGGTGTTAAAGTATCAATTGACAAAGATAAAAAACTTATCGTAACTATAAGAAAAGCAGACCTTGCTAAAGAAACTGCGGACCAAAGGCCTGAGGTGTTTAGTAAAGACAATGCACTGGACTCTAAAATAATTGAACTTGATTTGAAAAATAGAAAAATTAAATTAAGTGTAAAAGCTGCACAAATAGATGAAGAAAAATCACTTATCGCTAAATTTGGAGAAGGTGCAACAAAGTCTGGAGCTACACTTAAAGGAATTTTTGAAAAAGCAATAGGAAAAAAAGGAAAAAAAGAAAAATAATTGTCAAGACCCTTACTCATCAAGCAACTTAAAGAAAAAAACCCACAACTCAATCGACTTGAACTTGAAAATATCTTAGATATCTTCTGCAACGGAATTAAAAAAGCTCTTTTAGACGGAAAAAATGTTGAGATAAGAGGATTTGGAACTTTTTTTATAAAAAGAATTAAACAAAAATACTCTGCCAGAAACCCTAAAACAGGAGAAATAATTTATGTTCCAGAAAAAAATAAAGTAAGATTTAGAGCAAGTAAAAAACTTTTAGAATTAATTAATAAATGAAAAAACCAAAAATCTTTATTGCCTGCGATACCACTAACCTTAATAAAATTAAAAGGATAATTAGAGAGACACAAAATTCAAAGCTTCCTTTTGGATATAAATTTGGTCTGGAGTTTTTAAATTCGAAAAGCGGGAGAAAATTTGTAGCTAATTTAAAAAATAAAATTACTTTTGGTGATTACAAGTTGGCTGATATTCCTAATACTTGCGCTTCAGCAATTAAGGCTGTAAAAGATTTAAAATTAAATTATATAACTATTCACATTAGTTCAGGATTAAAAGCATTAAAAGCTGCTAAAAAAGTTTCAGGGCTTACTAAAATTATTGGAGTGACAATATTAACATCGTTAGATAATAAGTCTCTTAAAGAGATAGGTTTTGATAAAGATGTAAAAAAATTAGTTCTTCATCAAACTAAGCTAGCAGCAAAAGCAAAATTAGATGCCATTGTATGTAGCCCACAAGAAGTTAAAATTGTTAAAAAAATTTTTAAAAAAGAAATAATTACTCCAGGAATTAGGTTATTAGGTGATTTAATCGGGGATCAAAAAAGGATAATGACTCCTAAAGAAGCTTTTCAAAATGGTGCGACTTCTCTTGTGATAGGTCGAAGTCTTACCAAGGGCAACATAAAAAAAAATATTCAAAAACTTATCAGAGAATTAAAATAATATGAGGGTTAAAATTTGTGGCTTGCACCCACTTAGAGATGTTAAACTTTGTATTGATCTTGGAGTAAATTTCTTAGGTTTTGTATTTTATGAAAAATCTCCTAGAAATTTAAATTTAAATGATATTCAAAAATTAAAAAGCTATGACAAAAAAAAATCATTTTTTGTTGCTGTTACAGTAAATCCTAACAATGATTTCATAGAAAATGTAATTTTAAATAATTTTGATTACATTCAGCTTCATGGATCAGAGACAGAGGAAAGAATTGAAGAAATTAGATCTAAAGGTATTAAAATTATAAAAACTATTAAGGTTAAAAATGAGTCAGATATATATGATTATAAGAAATATAATAATGCTGATATTATTTTATTCGATACACCTGGTATGGAAAAATCTATCCAATTTCCTAAAGAATTAATTACGAAAATTCCCAAAGGTGATAGATTTGCTCTAGCAGGGTCAATTTCTCAAAATAATATTGAAAATATTGCTAATTTAGGAGTTAGCTTTTGTGATTTGTCTAGTAGCTTAGAATTAGATAAACAAATAGGGTACAAAGACCATCAAAAAATTAAAAAATTTATAAAAAAAATAAATGAACTTAAAAATTAAAAAGGGCGTACCCTTAATAGATCAGCATGACAAAAACTTCATGTATGGAGGTAAATTTGGAGGAAATTTTATTCCAGAAACTTTGAAGAAACCAATAGATGATTTAACAAAACTTTTTTCAAAACTTAGAAAAGATAAGAAATTTTTAAAAGATCGGGATTTTTATTTTAAAAACTATATTGGAGCACCAACTCCATTTATAAAATTAGAAAAGCTGACAGATTACCTTGGCGGAGCACAAATTTATGCAAAAGTAGTATCTGAAGCTAATGGTGGGGCTCATAAGATTTATAATGCTACCGTACATTGTTTAATTGCTAAAAAAGCTGGTAAAAAATTTATTGTTGGGGATACAGGAGCTGGTTATGCAGGAAAGATGCTGTCAATGGCTGCTAAAAAATTCGGCCTAAAGTGTAAAATTTTCATGGGGGCAAAAGATATAAAAAGACAAAGACCTAATGTTGAAGCCATGAGAAAGAATGGAGCAGAAATTGTACCTGTTACTACTGGAAGTCAGACTCTTGTTGATGCTGTGAGTGAATGTATGCGTTATTGGGTTGCAAATTGTGATACAACGCATATGTGCGTTGGTTCTACAGTAGGTCCAAATATTTTTGTAAAAATCTGTGCATGGAGTACAGCTCAAATTTCAAGAGAGTTAATGATACAGGTGAAAGATGAATTTGGAAAAATTCCAAAAAAAATGAAGCTTCTAAATTGTGTTGGAGGTGGGAGCTCTGCTATGGGATTTTGGAATGAATTTATGGACACTGACGCAGAGTTTATTGGAATTGAAGCTGGAGGCCCAAAGAATAGCAAGTTACATGCTGCTCCGTTAACTAATGGTTCAAAGATTGGTATACTTCATGGATCAGCTCAATATGTCATTCAAGATAGTGAAGGACAAATAGGTAGAACAGAGTCTATTTCTGCTGGACTAGACTATCCAGGAATTTCAAGTTTACACTGTTTTCTTAAAGATACAAAAAGAGCTAAATATACATGTGCAAGTGATGAAGAAGCTCTTAAAGCTTACCAATTAGTTTCAAAATTTGAAAATATTTCTCCATCACTTGAGCCTTCTCATGCTTTTGCTGAAGCAATTAAATTAGCGCCTAAATTAAAATCTTCTGAAATTATTATTGTTAACTCTTGTGGTGATAGTCTGAAAGATAAGGATATTATTAAACAAAAATTAGGGTCGTATGTAAGATGAAGTCAAAAATTGCTATAGCTTTTGAGAATTGTAAAAAAGAAAATAGACCTGCTTTAATTACTTATACTGTAGCTGGTGATAACACTAAGAATAATTCACTCAAAATTCTAAACAAAATTTCAAAACACGCTGATATCCTTGAATGTGGCTTTCCTCACAATACTCCAATAGCAGATGGGGGTCAGATACAAGGTAGTTCACACCGAGCTTTAAAAAATGGGATAAAACTTAAAGACGTTTTTCAAATTGTAAAAAAATTTAAAAAAATAAATCCAAGTAAACCATTAATTCTTATGGGTTATTTTAATCTTATTTATCAAAGTGGAGAAAGTAATTTCTTAAATAATTGTAAAAAATCGGGTGTAGATGGACTAATAATTGTGGATCTTCCTTATCCAGAAAATAAAAATTTTGCAAAGAAATGTAAAAAAAAAGGTATTACTTTTATTCAACTCTTATCCCCTACTACATCAAAAGACAGGATGAGAAAAATTATAAAGGACTCACATGAAATGCTTTATTATATATCGATGCTTTCTACTACGGGTGGAAAATTAAAAGTATCACCAAAAAAAATTCTAGAGAATTATAATAAGATAAAAAGAATCAATCCTAAAAAAAACCTTGTAATTGGTTTTGGAATTACGGATAAGACAATTTCTTCTCTAAAATCAGCAAATGGGCTAGTTGTGGGCAGTATGTTATGTAAAATAATAACAAATTCACTCAAAATGAGACAAAATCCTGTCACAAAGTTAGATAAAGTTGTGTACAATCTTAAAAGAAAAATTATATGAACTGGATAACAAAATTTATCAAACCTAAAATTAAATCTTTATTCGAAAAAAGATCTTCTAAAGTAGAAGCAAATCTTTGGACTACATGTAGTTGTAAAAACTTAATTTATTCAGAAGATATGAATTCCAATCAAAAAGTTTGTCCTAAGTGTGGGGAGCATCATAAGTTAACTTGTAAAGAAAGATTTGAAACTTTTTTTGACAATAAAGAATTTGAAATTATTGAGACACCTCTTCCAAAAGACGATCCTTTAAATTTTGAAGATAAGAAAAAGTATACAGATCGTTTAAAAGTAGCTAGAAAACTTACCGGCCAAGATGATGCAGTTTTAATTTCAACTGGAAAAGTTCAAGGTATTGATGTAGTTGCAGGAGCCCAAGATTTTAGATTTATTGGCGGATCATTTGGTGCAGCTTCCGGTGAAGCTTTTATAGCTGGAGCTCAACGTGCTATCGAAAATAACATCCCCTATATATTTTTTAGTTGTTCTGGTGGACAACGTATGCATGAAAGTTCTATTGCACTAATGCAAATGTCTAGAACTGCTTTAGCTGTAAATGAAATAAAGAAAAAAAATATTCCATTTATTGTCATTTTAACTAATCCAACAACTGGCGGTGTAACCGCTTCCTGGGCTATGTTAGGTGATATACTAATTAGCGAACCTAAAAGTGTAATAGGTTTTGCTGGACGAAGAGTTATTCAAGATACAGTTAGAGAAACTCTGCCTGATGATTTTCAAACAGCAGAATATGTGAAAGATCATGGAGGGATAGACCTAATTGTTGAAAGACAATATTTGAATACAACAATTGGAACATTATTAAATGTTCTATTGAAAAAGGCAGAGGCTAAGGCTAAACAAGAGTCTAATGTCACAGTCGATCAATCTTTACAAACAGCTAGCTAATCATAAACTATTCAATAAATCAGTTAACTTTGGTCTTAAAAGGATTAAATTAGCTTTAGCCTTATTAGGACATCCAGAAAAAAAACTTAAAAATGTAATATCAGTGGTTGGTGAGTCCGGTAAATTTACAACATTATTTTCTTTAAAATCATTTATCGAGGCAAGTAATCAAAATGTAACAACACATATTTCACCCTCGCTTAGAGATATAAGAGAAAGATTTTACATGGGTGAAAAGTACTTGAGTCATAAGGAAATTAAAAAAACTATAAAACAGATAGAAAAATTAAATATTCCTTTAACAATTTTTGAATGCCTTACTTTAGTTTATATTATTAATGCTTCAAAAATAAATGTCGATTATAATATTCAAGAAACAGGTGCTCTCTGGAGATTAGACTCTAACAATATCCATGACTTCCCAAAAATTCAAATTTGCACAAATATAAATAAACAACATTTAAATTTTTTAAAAAGAAAAACTTTGGATGAGGTTATAAAAGAAGATGTAGGATTTCTAAGTGATTTTACAAATATTTATATAGGTAAACAGTCACCGAATGTTTTAAGAAAAATAAAGACTCACTTAAGAAATAATAAAAGTATAATTATTTATCCAAATGCTTGGAAGCTTACTAAAAAGGGTGATCAATATTACTATCAAGATAGAAAATATAAAATAAAACTTAATACCAAAAATGTTTACTCTAAAGGAATGTTTGAAAATGTTTGCCTAGCTATAAAAGTAGCGCTTGATCTCAAAATAGATAAAAAAACTATCCAAAAGACTTTGCCATTGCTCTCTTTTGAGGGTCGATTTCAGTACCTTAATAAAGGAAAAATTAAAAATAGGCTGCACAAAAATGAAATTATCATGATTGATGGCGCACATGCTACTGCTGATGCACAAAATTTAGCAGCATATTTAAAAAATATAAAAATTCCTAAATATGGAATTTGGGCTATGACTAAAAATAAAGAACCAGATTTATTTATTAAAAAGCTTAAAGGGGTGTTTAAAAAAATTGTTATAATGCCTATTGAAAATGAAACCAACTCAGTCTCAGTAAATAAGCTTTATAAAATTGCAGTAAAAAATAAATTCAAAGCTGAAAAAAGTAATAATTTCACAGAAGCATTAAAAAAAATAAGTAGTAAAGAAAAAAAATTAATTGTTTGTTTTGGTAGTCTTTATAACTGTGGAAATATTTTAAATAAAAATTAAATATGAGGTTTAATAAATTCAAGCATGTCTTTTTCGCTTGAAGCACCAACTTTAGTTCCTAAAAGTTTTCCCTCTTTAAATAAAAGAATTGTTGGCACACCTCTCACTGAATACTTAGTTGGCTCATTAGGTTGACTTTCAATGTCATGATAATAGCAATCTATTTTATCTGATATGTCATTTGAAATTTTCTCTATTATCGGTTTAAGTTGCTGACAGGGCCCACACCATGAGGCTGAAAATTGGATTAGTGAAAGTTTGCTACCACTTATTTGATCGCTGAATTTTTCGTCTGTAGAATCTTTAAATGCCATAACCTTTAATTAATTATTTTTTATTTTTTGTCAACTATGCAGATGAATAATATTTTTCTAAATCTTCAACGTACGCGTTAATATCATCTAATATTTTAAGTTTTTCTGGTTGGTTTTCTTTTTCAAATTTCGCTCTTAAAGTATCAATCTCTGAATAAGTTCTGGGTATTGTATTCCAATTTTCGTTATTTGTGCTTAAAAGTTTTTTTGAAATATCTTTGTGAATTATATTAAAGTCAGATTTAGTTAAAATCTCAGGTTTTTCCATGTAAAGGAGTTTTTTTCCAAAGTACTGTAATCTTTCATCTTTAAACTTAGAGATAACTTGAAGTTTTTTATTCCAATCGACACTATGAAACTCTGGCATTATTTTATTATCTTCAGTTGAAGTAAATTTAGCGTAAATGCTTTCCTCATTATATAAATCTTCTTGTGACTTTATTTGCTCTTTTTCATCAACTTCGGATCGTTTTACCGAGGCAACTTTTTCCGCAAAAGCTTCGTTGTTTTTTATCATTTTAGCTCTTTCCTCTAATTTTTGTGTACCAATAAGTTTGTACTCATCAAATTGATTTCCATATGATGGGTTCATAATGACTGGATGCTTATTATGTCTAACAGTTCTGATGAATTTTGGTTGTTTTTTCATGGCTGCAGTTAATTCTTTAATTGGCATGTCCAAATATGGAGAGGGATCATGTCTCAAATCAAAACATAATGGCCATTGATATTGAGGATGCTGACAAATAAACGTTTGAACGTATGGTCTGCTTCTTCCATAAAAATATTCATTAGTACAAAAAAGTAATTCTTTTTTTATTAACTCTAAAGACTGATTTTTATCCATAGTTAACATGCTTGCTTTCCAAACATTTGGAGCTTTTTTTGAAATTAATTTTGCTATTCCAATAGTTGCTATCACATCGCCAATTGCACTATGTGCATCTCCATGTTCAATTCCATTCAAAGGTGCCATTTGATCTAATTTGTAAACATCATTTCCTTTTTCATTTACAGAATTTTTAAGGGTATTTGGGTAATATAAGTTAGCGGCTCTTGCTAAACTTAAGATATCTCCTCTAGTGTTTCCGTTTGTGCTAGTAATGTAAGGGTATTCTAATGTTTGAAACAAAGTGCACCTTAAAAATTCCTCATCAAACTCAATACTATTGAACCCAATATAATTAGCCTTGCCCCATCTTTTAAGCGTTTCAACAAACTGCCTAATCATTTCATAATGAGAGAGGTTGGATTTTTTTAGCATTGAGGGTGAGGTCTTGTTCACGATCAGTGCCATGGCTTCCGGAATTATTCCAGGACTTAATCTACACCTAGCATCAAAACGATCTAGTTCATCTAAATTGTCATTAGTTAATACAGCACCAATTTGAATTATTTGGCCCCAATATTTATTAGATGAACTGGTCTCAAAATCGTAAAAGACAAAGTTAGACATAATTTATGTTTACTTAAGAACTTTTATCTTTTCTGGATTTTCTTTCAAGGAATCTGTTACTTGCTCTGGATCTTTTATATTCCCAAGCGTATTCATTATAGATCTCGCATCTCTACCAAAACCATCGGTTGCAGCCATGGCCTGTTCTAATTTCTTTCTTAAGTCTTTAATCCCATCAAAATGTTTTTCAAACCTAGAGCTTATATTTCTTAAGTCACTATAGATTTGAGTTGCATGCTGTTGAACTTTTAGTGTTTGAAATCCTAAATGATAAGATTGCAACAAAGCAGATAAAGTATTAGGACCAGAAACTGTTACTTTATATTTTGTTCTAAGTTCTTGTAATAATAATTCTTTTGTCTTTGGATCTCTATAACTTGAAAGTTCTGAGAATAATCCTTCAGTTGGAACGTAAACTATTGCAAAATCTGTACTTTTAGGTGGAGCTATATATTTTGAATTTACTGTTTTAGCCTTTAATCTAAATGCAGCAGCTAAATCTTTTCTTGCCTCAGCTTGTGCCTCTTTATTATTAGCATTGTACGCGTCATCAATTGCTTTATATTTCTCAACTGGCCAATGACTGTCGATAGGTAATAAAACATCTTGAAGCTTAATAGCAAATTCAACTGTCTCGGACGTATCATCTTTCATTTTTGCATTAGCAATAAATTGAGATGCTGGTAATAAATCTTTAAGAAGGGCGCCTAATCCAAATTCTGCGAGTGTTCCATATGTTTTAACACCGCTTAAAATTCTACTAAAATTATCTTGGCTTTTATTAAGCTCACTTACTTGCTGGTTAAAAACTGAAACTTTTTCATCAACTTTAGTTAAAGCACCAGTCATATCTTTAGCAATTTCTTTGCTCATAGAACCAAAGGATTGGCCGAAGGTTTCTTTAAATGAGTTAAACTCATCTTTAAAAGCCTGTTCTGGATTTATTTGTTTTTCTGGCTTATTTCTTATTAAAAAGAAAATAACTCCGAGATTAATAATGACTAATAAAATTACTAAAATTATAATTAACGAATCCATAAATTAATATACCACATTAAGAATTAATATATTTCAAAATATTTTTTGCTGGCAAAGTTCTTCTAACCCAGTGGCTTGGAATACTTTCTGGTTTTAATGCTGCGAAATATGCTCCAACAAAATTTGCTCTTGAACAATTGCAACCACCAGCTTTAATCGTTTTTGTAATAGCAGATTTATAGCTGTTGGATGTTATAATCGCATGAATTGATCCCATAAATGTGCCTGGATAACTACAAGCTTTCCCAAATTTTCTTACAGTCATTATATGATTTTGGTTTTTTAGTCTTAAAACTTTTTTAATATTTGTAATTACGTCTTTAAAATATTTATTCTTTTTGTATTTTTTAACAAAAGATTGAACAGGATTTCTATCTTTTTTATTAGCTAATTCTATAATCTTTAATTTAGATAAAGCATATTTTTCATTTATTCTTGAATTAGCTACAGATTTAATAACCTTTTTAATTTCTTTTTCTTTATCGTTGAAAAGAAAATAAGGCAGAGCAGCACAATAACCATCGGACTCGTTTACTTTAGTACCACCAGTGATAATTTTCTTAGATTTGATATTTTGTATAGTCTCTAAGATATTTTGATGGATCCACGGACCATTCATAGGCTTTTTCCATTTCACTTTTTTATATTTTTTTCTTAATTTTAGATTTTTCCAATAATTTGACCCTGGCCCAAAGTGTTTTATGATATTTTTTTTGAAATTCCTAAAAATTTCTGATTTTTTTTTTGAGGAAATCAAAGTTTGAAACATTACTTGTCCAATATCATTATACCCTGAAACCTTTCCAGTTTTAATGTTATAGAAAGGACTTCTATTTTTTTTCAAAAAAACTATTTCTTTTTTTCCCTTAATATATTTCTTTAACTTTTTTGGATCGTATACCCAATGTAGAGGTCTAGTCGCTGCGTCCGCAACTGTTGCGCCTAAAAAAATATGTAAATTATCCATTAAGTATAGCTTTACTATTCGCTAGCGATCCACAAGATGCATTTATGTCTCTACCTCTACTTCTCCTAAACAAAGAGAGAAATCCAGCTTCTTGAATTGTTTTAGAAAACTTATCTATATTTTCTTGAGTCGCTGGTTTAAAATCTTTGTTTGAAAGAGGATTAAATTCAATTAAATTTAATTTTGAAGGAACTTTTTTCATAATCTTTATCAGTTCTTTAGCGTGTGCATCTGTCAAATTCTCATCTAAACATATCCACTCAATAAAAATAGGTAATTTTGTTTTTTCGTAATATTTTTTCAGTTTTGGTAATAATGAATTAATTGAATATTTATCATTTATTGGCATTAATTCTGATCTGTGTTTTGGAATTGAACTATGTAGGCTCCATGCAAGATAAACATCTAACTCATTTGCAGCCCACTCTATTGCATCTAAATTATCTTTTTTAATTCCAACTCCCACAGTACTGACAGTGATCCTGGTTCTTCCGTATTCTAAGCCATCTTTATTTTTTGAGTTGTCAATTGCAACTTTAACATTATCTAAATTCAAAAAAGGCGAGCCTTCACCCATCAATACTTGATTGGTTATTTTTTTCTGTGTTGACCAATCATTAATATAGTCTTTACTCAAAATTATTTGCGAAATTATTTCTCCTGGTGATAAATTCCTTACTAATTTTTTTGAAATTTGAGCTGTTGCACAAAATTCGCAAGAGAGATAACAACCCACTGATACAGATAAACAAATTGTATATCTGCTTTGAGATTTATCCGGAATAAGGACTGTCTCAACATTACGTTTATCTTTAAGCTCTAAAAGAAATTTTATAGTCCCGTCTTTAGATTTTTGAACATCTATAATTTTTGGTTTTTCTAAACTAATCAAATCTTTGATCTTGCCTCTTAGTTCAGCTCCAAATGTTGTAAGCTCATCAAAACTTTTAATATTTTTTTTATAAACTGCATTAAAAAGTTGTTGAGACCTCATCTTTGCTTTTTTTGGCTCAACTTCTCCTTTTTCAATTAAAAAAGCTTTTAGTTGATCAAAATTAAGATCATAAAAATTTTGTTTTTCCATTGAGAGGATATTAAAGACTTGAGTGGGGATTTTAAAGTCCCCACCCTATAAAAGTTTAAAGCTGATTTTTATCAGTTTTTAAATGCTTCAAAATTTTTCCGGAATTTTTTCCGTTTTTAACCAAATAACCA
>ENA-OSEY01002284-OSEY01002284.1-marine-metagenome-genome-assembly--contig:-NODE-2284-length-12499-cov-2.658268_pt1 | contig 12499 bp, 11 predicted proteins | sample MGYA00248465_ERZ534230 | MGnify/ENA primary metagenome ERZ534230 (study PRJEB26409, sample SAMN06344110) | marine metagenome | isolation source: Sea water from surface | place: Atlantic Ocean:Southern... | reverse complement strand
CTTGTCTCGGGCTTTATATTTGTTTCGTAGACACCATTAATCGTTTTCCATAACCCATATCGGGCAGAAGCTATTTCTTCTTCTTGGAAAATTATTGGTAAGAATGTGAATCCGTCGTCTATAAGGTTGTATTTTTCCAATCGCTTTTTAATTGCTATTTCATAGTTATCAATGTTGATACAGTGATTTTACCCAAACACTATCTCTTTCATCCATTGGTTCTCCAAGCGTTGATGCAACGTTGACTTGATCAACATTTCTCTGGCCCAAAAGAACACATCCGGATTTTGCATCATTAAAAAGAGCATCTACAAGTCCACGCATTACAGGGTGTTTGTGTTCAGTAAACCTCTTTTCAAGTAATAACTTGTTTTGTTTCATCTTATCTATGACCTTTTGGTCTGCAAAGTCCTTAACCCCAGATCGGTGATCTCCTAATTCGAAAGAGGTCGGTTTATCATACTTGCCAGTTAACAAGCCATGTTTTATGGGTGAGAAAAAACATACACCAAGGTTGTTCTTGTTCACATATGAACAAAGTCCTGATTTTATAAAGCCGTCATCCATTACATTTCTGTACGGTTGGACAACATCAGGGTTACACATTTCAATATATTTCATAATGCGAGAATTTGACCAATCTGATAACCCAATAAATCTTAACCTACCCTGGTTTTTAAAATTTGTTAGAACATCGAGCGCTTCATCAAAATATTCGCCATCCTTACCAAAATTACAGTGGTGGAGATAAACCAAATCAACACAATCTGTCTTTAAGTTTTTTAGAGATCTTTCAAGGTTATGCACCATGTGTTTGGGTTCATAGTAGTTTGAAAATGGACCCTTATCCCAACCAACTTTTGTTGCTAGAAAAATATCTCTCCTTGGAATATCGTTCCACATTTTTCCAATGATAGCTTCGGACTTCCCATCTCCATACACATCTGCGGTATCCCAATGATTGATGCCGTTTTCCCACGCGGCTAACAAAGCTCTCTTTGAATCTGATTCGGTTTGTCCTCCCCAGCCTACAGAAATTTTTCCGCTCATACTTGCACCACCAAAGGCCCAGGTACCGAGGCTTATGGCTGAAACTTCTTCATTGGTCCGTCCTAAAGTTATTTTTCTCATAAAGACCTTTTTTATTGAATTATAAACTTAAAAAAAAGGCAAGTAACTTCCTTTAATATAATGAACAAACAAAAATTAAAAATCATTGACATAGGTCACCAAAATCTAAATCTAGAAAATGCGTTATCCCTGCTTGAAACAACTATAAGCAAAACAGTGTATGAGGGAGATACTAGAGCGGTCAAGGTAATAACTGGGCACGGATCAGGGAAACTACGAGACTCTGTTCGATCATGGCTTGATGAACAAGAAGGTCGTTTTCAGGCAGTTATAACTGGAGAGGAATACCATATGTTTAATAAAGATGCCTCAGATATGAGGGCAGAGTGCAATGTAAAAAACGACCCAGACTTTGGGAAAAAAAATAGCGCAGTAACTTATATTTGGCTATGGTGAAAATTCAGAGATTATTATTTATTTTATTGTTATTATAAAGTAATGGCAATGATACCTCAGACTTCAAAATACAATCATGTTTTTAAGAACGTCATCCCCAATAGCATTGAAGGTATAAAAATTTTTGGCGTAAATGATGATTATGAAAAGCCACAAAAATATGAACAGGTTACTAATCTTGAAAATCAGATCTGGTCAGAGCTATTTCAAAATCTTGAGCCAGCCTTAAATCAATACGCCTCTAAAGAATATTTACTCGGGCTAAAGGCCCTTTCAATTCCCAGTAAGGTATTTCCAAATTTCAAAATCATTTCACCCTTAATAGAAGATGCAACGGGGTGGACATTGCTACCTGTTTCAGGATTTCTTGATGAGGAGCTTTTTTTTGAGATTAACAAGAAAAGGCAGTTTCCAGTAACAGATATAATAAGGAGGTCCCCTAGGTTTGATGAGAAATACTCTGGGACTAAAATCACTAACAAAAAAGGATATACACCAGAGCCGGACATTTTTCATGATGTCCAAGCGCATGTCCCCTTTTTAATGAACGTGGAATATGCAGACTTTATGTGGCAAGTTGGTGTTGTTGGTGATGAAATTATAAAAGATAAAAGAGGGCTTGGTCCAGATCTTGTTTCGCACAACCTAAGAAGACTGCAAAACTTTGCGTGGTGGACCTATGAATATGGTTTAATCAGGAATGTGGGAGATTCAGATCATCTCAGGCGTATACCTAATGATATTGACTTTGAAATCTATGGTGCAGGTATTATTTCTTCCCTGGATGAAGTGAATAATATTATTAATTGTGCAAAAGGGCTTTCATCAAGCTCCAGCTTTTTACCATATGATATAGAGGAGATCGTTTTAACCTGCTTTGATTATAGCCACATCCAAGACCGCTATTATGTAATTGAGTCAATGGAAACACTTTATAATTCATTCATAGAAAATAAAGAGTTGTTCTTTTTTGAAGGAACATAAGGTTATAATAAGGCTTTTCGGTATTTTTCTAATTGTTATTACTTGGAATTGTGCAGGTAATAAATACAAAGAAATGGCAAGTAGTAACCCCAATAAATTACTATCCATTAAGGATTCCTTACTTCAAACGAGTTCAAAAACTCACATTGTTCACTCAATTGCCCTAGCACACAAAATTTTAGGAGACAGTGCAATCCAAGAAGGTAACTATGAAAAAGCAAAGGATCATTTTACAAAAGCCTTAAAACTTTTGCCCAATGACTCATTATACTTATATAGCCAATTAATGGCGGAGGGGCATTTACTACAAAAAAGTGGCAAAAAAGATAAACTATGGAGCTCTATTCAAGCCTACAATAAGGCAGCAACGATTTTTGAAAAAGCCGGTGCCCCTTACTATTATATTGGTAATTCTTATCTTAAAATCGGCGATAAAGATTTTGATCTAATTATTGAATCATATGAAAAGGCCTTAGCGCTAGAGTTAAGTATTGATCTTAGAGAACAAGTAATTCAAGCGAGAGAGCATATTTCGATGAGAGAAAAGAAGCTAAAAGACTTTTGGAAATAGACAACCCGGTCTCCAAGATATATACTGTTTTATCATTTTTTATAAATTCTTGACACATTGCACTTTTTGCATTAAAATCCTTTAGCTTTAGCGCAATTTGTTGCTATAAGTGTTCATAATCCGAGGTAAAACATGACACATTTATTAAGCCTACAAAAGCGATTAATACTCGCTACTGTTGTCTTTACGCTTCTAGGGTCCTCCTTATTTGCGAAGGGGAAGTTAACTCTTTCAGGTAGGATCGTTGATTCAGATGGGAAGAAGGTCAAAAAGGCCATTGTTACTCTTTTGTCTGGAGGAGATGTTGTATCAGAGGAAAAAACTGGAAGGAATGGGAAATTCAAATTTAATAAACTGAAAGAAGGTGAGTACGTTCTTCAAGCAACCCACGATGAAATGGGTTCTGCGGAAATGATTGTTGCTCTCGCTGAAAAGCAGGATGTTGGAGATATAACATTATCTACAAGAAAACCAACTCCTCCGACAGCCTCAGCCACTCCTGTTTCTGAACCAAAAAAAGAGACAAGGGCACCAGAGCGTATATCTGTAACTGTTCCTCAGACAATGGAAGCAATGGGAAGCCCAAGCAAAGACTTCATTCTTAATGAATTAAACTTTGAAATAAAAAAGCTGTCAGCCGAATTCAAGCATTTGACCCAAGAGCTTGACGACTTAAAAGCACTAAGCAAGATGTGGGTGAACCCATTAACAATATACTCTAAAGAGATCATATTGAAGAATGGGAGCACGGTTTTTGGAAAGATTATATATCAAGACGATAAGTCACTAAAGGTTGAAACACTAGTTGGTTATCTAATCGTAGACAGAGCTCAGGTTGTTCGCATTGTTGATAATGTAATAACTGAAGATACCCAAGAATATGTGCCTGAACAGATACGAGAGAGCTATACTCCTCCACCAATGCCAAAATTAGCTCAACCTCGATACACTTCCCCTAACAACTCTGCTATGAATGCTAGCGCAAAATTTTCAGCAAATTGTGTGTTGGTTGGAAACATATCAGAGAAAAAAGATGGCCAAGGCAATATCATTTTTGATGGTGAAATCAAGAATATCGGTGGGAGGAGAGCAGACTTTGTTAAGGTAGATTTTGTTTTTAGGAAAAACTGGAGTGGTGAAACAAAAACTCTAACTACGTTTGTTAAGGGCTCATATAATACTTTTGATACAGGTATAGTTTCAGATGCAAGCCTTCTACCAGGAGCTGTAGGAAAATTCGATTTATATGTCCCTCAAGATTTTGGAGCATTTATTGGCTATTCGTATGTTATTGATTGGGAGGAATACCAGTAATCATTAGCTCTGCTATTTCATTTAATGAAGTTAAATAAATATATACTACCCATTTCTACACTATTGCTTGGCGCAATGCTCTACTCTGGTACAAGGGTTGCGTATACGAGACCAGGATTGATGATGCGAGTGCCTATCTCAAGCAATAAAAAAACACCATACTTGTTTCGTGCTGGTGTATCAACAGAGTTTCACAATTTTAATCCATTCAATACTGCTAGAGGGGTTTACTTTGAAACTGAGCTAGGAAGGGGTTTTAGCGTTGGCTTTTCAGGTGTTACGCCCGGGGACACTACTAGACTTAGTAAGCTAGAAGAGTCTACCTATAATGCACCAGCTGAATTTGGATTTCATTTTCAGCAGCGAGTCTATGCATACAATGACATTTCTGTATCTGTAGGCCTCCAAGATATTGTTTTCCAAAGTGACCAGACATCTGAGGAGATGCTAAGTTTAAACACCTCACTCTTGTCTGCTTTTTTGGTCTTATCAAGTGAGAAAGATTTAGGAGAATATAAATTTAATACTTATTTTGGTTTCGGCACCGGGGGCCTTGCCCCAGTTGATGCCGACACACTTCCTGCTGTTTTTGGAGATGATGGAAAGGTAATATCTGATACATCCTCTGAAACAAATGCAGGGGTATTCATAGGATTTTTGATGAAAACCCCGTACTTCTCTAAACGGGGTGGAATGGATATTGTGGGTGAATTCGATGGGACAGGTGTCAATGTGGGACTCCGCATCCCCCTTACCTCGGATTACCGCCTGAACTTAGGGTTCACCCACATGGAAAAATTGCCAGAGTGGGGGAATAGATACTGGTCTGGTCATCCCGGGTTTACCCTAGGGTTCGATATGGCTGTCCCAAGAGATCCAAGAGCAAGGGTTCAAAGCGGTCCTTCTGGGCCAACTAATCTATATACCAAAAATAGAAGTTCGGCAAATAGTGAAGGCTCTTCTATCCCAATTCACAGAGATTCAACAGTCGCAATGGCAAATGTTGCGGTTGAGACATTAAGAGATTCAATGGCTCTAATGAATAACGAGATGCGTAACCTCCTTGTTCGATTAAACGCGATGGAACAAAATAGCAAGTTCCTTTCAGATTCGTTAAATTCCCTAAAGCTAGAGACAAATGTTTCTGAAAAGAATATGAATGAAGCATTGAGGCATTTATCAAAGTCCTTAAGATACTTTTATGCTGGCGATTATCGTGAAGCCTTAAAAGAAGTAGACCTCGCTCTGGAATTAAACCCTGATTTAGCATTGGCATATGCCCGAAGAGGTTCAATTTATTATAAATTAGGGGATGTCCAGAGAGCTACAATCAATTGGAATCTAGCTTTAAGACTGGATCCAGAGTATACAGATGTTCGCAACATCCTTAAAGCTCTGAATGAAAACAAATTAAAATCAGCAAGTATTATCGAGGAGTAACTTTATTATGGATATTGCTCTAATTATTGGCGTAGTCCTAGGAATGGTGTTTATGATAGGGAGTATCGCATACGCACTATTTGTTGAGGGTGCAGCCGGTGGTTTTGGAAACTTTGTATCAGCCCCAAGTTTTGGAATTGTATTTGGTGGAATGCTAGCATCAGTCATGGTAGCTTTCCCTATGTATCACGTAGCAGCATTGGGTAAGGCTATTGGAGCCGTTTTAAAACCAGCAGATGATAAAATGGGCCCCCTTGTAGATGAGGCATGTGAGGTGGCAGAACAGGCCAGGAAAGGACCCGCAGATTTAGAAAAAGCAGTAGATACTATCAAAACATACTTCTTTAAAGATGGAGTTCAAATGGTTGTAGATGGATACTCATTAGAAGAGGTAACAGATATTTTAGAAACAAGAATTGAATACAGAGAAAAACGTGAAAAGGTCCAAACCGACATGCTCAAAGCAATGGGGGACCTCTCTCCAGCTTGGGGTATGGTTGGGACATTAATTGGTCTAGTTCTTATGTTAGCAGGTTTTGGTGGAGAAGGCGGTGCAGATAACCTTGGTGGTGGTATGGCTGCTGCATTGATCACCACGCTCTACGGAGCTGTTTTTGCAAACTTGTTCTTTTTACCAATGGCACAAAAAATGGGAAACAAAACAACTCAGACTTCGATGTCTGCAAATCTACTTGTTGAAGCAGCACGACTAATACATGCTAAAAAGCATCCTATTATTGTTAGGGAAAAGCTAAACTCATTTATTCCACCAGCGGAGTGGAAACGGGAGTAGTCTAAGATGGGAATGACGCCCGGAGAAAAAAAAGCCTGGAATAAAGGCTTTGAAGAAGGAGCAAACTCTGTTGAAGAAGGACTTCCTGGTTGGTTTGGAACCTTTGCAGACATGATGACGCTTCTCTTTGCTTTTTTTGTACTTCTAGCTGCCATATCGACTATGGATCCTGTAAAACTTCAAGAGATGGCAAATTCAGAGGGAAAGTCTTTAGGAAGTAAAATTAAAAAGGATGGAGCGGCTGAAGAGGAAGGAGAGTTTGAGCCTATAGAAAACTTGGCTCAGATGAAGAAAGAGATGAAAGAAGCCATTGAAGAAATGAAAAAAGAGAACCCTGCAGGAGATCCACCCATTGATATTGAAACTAGTGCAAAAGGTCTTATAGTAAACATTAAAGGTGACTTTGCTTTTCCATCAGGTAAGGCAGATATGAAACCCGAGCTAATGAAACTTCTAGATACGGAGATAATACCCAGAATCCAAGCTAGTCCCTTCCAGGTTGAGGTTGCTGGTCATTCAGATAGTGATCCAATGCCTAAGAAATGGCAAAAATTTTACAAAAGCAACTGGGAGCTATCTGCAGCCCGCGGTGCCACGGTTGTGCGTTACATGATTGAGAAGTCAGTTCCTGCGCCAAGATTATTAGCAGCCGGTTATGGAGACTGGTATCCAAGAGGTATAGATAGTATTAAGAAAGTAAATCCAATGTATAATCCACTAACCTTAACCTGGGAAGAGCCCGTTGTTAGAACAGACAGAGATGGTAATAAAAAGACTATGCCAACGGTCCTTTCATTAAATGCTACAAAGAAACAAAAAGCGGCTAATAGAAGAATTCAAATCACGTTTATCAATCCACCTCATCATGGGAAAGGACGTTCTGCTACCAGCTATGAGGATGATTAAAAAATTTTACAATGCGGAGTAAATACACACATACCAAGGAGTTTCAAATGAATAAGGGTACTAAAAACTATACAAGACCCATTGCTGGAGCGTTGATTATCTTCACGTTACTACTTGCTCAGGGCAGTGGTTACCTTTCTCAAAAACTAATGGTTGAGAACAATATAAGAGACAGGGTCAAGGAGGCATTGTCTAAAGTTATTGATTCACATAAATATGTAATTAATGTTGATGTAGAGTTAGAAATTCTCGATGAGGTAAATGAACAAATTACAGTCTTTGCACCTCGAGAAGCTGACAAGAAAATGGAGAAGCAAGCTACTCCAGCGGAAAAGACAGCAGAAGCTCTTGTGCGAATTCAAGAAAAAATGATCCAAGAGACACCGTCTCAAGAAGAAAGCTATTCAATTGGTTTACCGATTCCTGGTTTTGAAGTAGATGTTGTCCGCCCAAAAGCTGAGTCAAGACCACTTACAGAATCTAATCCAGTTTCGCCTAGAACTATGCAGCCGCTTGAGGAGACTTCTTTAGAAGAAAGATCGGAGGAAAAAGAAGTTGTAGATAAAGTTCTTTCTAGAACACGTCCTTCAAGGGCAATTGTTAAAAGGATGGAGCTTGCTCTTATTCTTCAGGAAGGAGCAGCGCCAGAATTAATTGAAAACATCAGACAGCTCACTATGGCGGCATCAAAGTTTGATAGAGACCGTGGTGATAAGCTTACTATAATGACAGCAAGTTTTAAAGAACGCAGAGACCAAAGGTCAGCTGAGCAGATAATGTTGAAGAATATCGCAGAAAAGATTGATGACCTTGAACAACGGAGAGCATCTGAATCATCAAATTTTCGAGAAGATAATGAAACATACAAAGAAGAGATAACACAGAGGCGTGAAGAGGACCTTAAACTACTTGAGACGCAGTTAGAAGAAATTGATAAAAAGAGGTTGCAAGAAGCTGCTGAATATGAAAAGAAAGAATTAGCAAGAAAAGATTCAATACGAAATTCAAAATTAGAAACAGAAATTCAGGCGTTAAGGGATATGCTTGCGGTAAATAAGTCCCAAGAAAAAGCAAAGGCAAAGCAGTTAGACTCCACAAGGTTCGCGATGCTTGATAATGAACTCCAGACTCTTAGAAAAATGCTTCTCCAGGCGATGTTAAAAGATTCTGTCGACGCTCAAAAACAAGCACAAGCCAAAATAGAAGCTGAGCTTGAGTTAAGAGAACAAGAAAAGGCTGAAAGAGATTCTTTGATTGCTGAAAAAATTGCTGCTTTAGACGCAGTTCAAGCAGACTTAAATGCACTAGAAGCCGAAGCTTCGTCAGGAATTGATACAAAAACAATAATGATTATTGCATTAGCTATTATAGTGGTTGCTCTTGGAGCAATGATGCTATTGCAAAAGAAATCAGGTGGACAGCAGCAGGGATACCCCCCGATGCCTCCGTACCCATATCCTCCTCCTCCAAGAAGACCTAGAAGAAAGAGAAAGAAGAAGGCAGCCCCTGCCAAGGAAGAGCCTAAAGAGGAGCCAAAAGAAGAACCTAAAGAAGAACCTAAAGAAGAACTCAAAGAAGAAGAAACCGAGGTGGCAGAAAACAATGGCTCGGCCAATAATTCAAATGATGATCTACCTAGTGGTAATGGTGGAGGTGATCAAGAAAGCCTTTCTCCAGATGATGATCCAAATGTTCTAAAAAGTGAAATTGACGATATAAGAAAATCGATTGTCTCCATGAGTGTTGGACAACCCGGAAGAACATCAACCATTGTTAAGGAGTGGTTAGAGCAACCAGCTCCAGAGGCTCCAGCCCAAGCTGAAGAAGCACCACCTGAAGATACCGGTGAAAGTGAAGAAGAAAGCAGCGAATAATTAAATTTAAGGAAAAACATTATGATTAATGATTACCATATGCTATCCGGAATCCAGAAGGTTGCTATTCTTTTTTCAGTGGTAGGAGAAAGTTTGGCAATGTCTTTGATAAAAGGGCTCTCAAAGACTGAGGTGCGCAAAATACGATCCACTTTACGATCAATGGGCACTGTTTCATTTAACGTTAAAAAGCGAGTAATGGAAGAGTTTTACTTTGGCTTTTTAAGTGAACAGATAGATGATGGAAAAGGTGAGGGAGGAGGCCCTATTCAGCCGTTTGAATTTCTTGGCGAATTAAATGATGAACAGTTAATTGCACTTTTAGATAAGGAGGACCCTCCGGTAATTGCTATGATCCTTGCTCAGTTAGAACCAGAGAAAAAGATGCTAATTTTAAATAAGTTAGAACCTGCACTAAAAGGTCAGGTTTTAATAGAACTAGGGTCTCTTGATGATATACCTCTTGAAGGAATTATTGAGGTTGGCGCGCGTCTCAAGGAGAAATCGACGTATTTGCCAAGGACTGCAGAGTTTTCCAGAGGAGGAGCAAAAGAAATAGCAGATACTCTAAGTGGGATGAATACCAATGAGCAAGAAAGATATATGCAAACTCTGCAAAATGAGGACCCTGAGCTATATGCGTCAGTCAAGGCCTTTTTCTTAACCTTTGATGACATAATGGAAAAGTTTCCAGAGGATATTATTAGAACCCTATTAAATACAGTTGAGCTAGATTTGCTTCCAATTGCTTTTAAAGGATTAGATGAAGAAAAGGTTCAAGAATTGAAAGACTTTCTTCCTCAGAAGAAGCAGGCTATGTACAATGATGACCTTGCTGGCAAACCTCAACCAAAGAGAGAGGTCGATAATGCAAGAAAGTTATTCGTCGATGCGGCAAAGCAAATGGAAAAAGATGGGTCCCTGAACCTAGAAGATATCTTATCCGGTGGAGAAATGATTGAATAAGCTTGATTATATTTAATTATAAATAAAAAAAAGCCTCTAATCTGATAGAGGCTTTTTTATTACATGCTTTAACTCTACTGGATCACAACTCAGCTTGAGCAGCTGATAATCTTGCAATAGGTACCCTAAAAGGGGAACAGCTTACATAGTCTAAACCATTTTCTTTGCAGAAATGGATTGATGCAGGGTCTCCACCATGCTCACCGCAAATTCCAATCTTTATTTTTTCATTTACATCGCTACCAAGCTTTACGGCCATGGATACAAGCTTCCCAACTCCATTAACATCCAGGCTTTGGAAAGGATCTTCTGGTAATATACCTCGATCAAGATAGTCTGGTAGAAATGAACCTATGTCATCTCTACTAAACCCAAACGTTGTCTGAGTTAGGTCGTTGGTTCCAAAGCTAAAAAACTCTGCATGCTTGGCTATTTCATCTGCCGTTAGGCACGCTCTTGGCAGCTCTATCATAGTCCCAACCATGAATTTCAGTTCTAGCCCATACTCCTTCATAACGTCTTTAGCTACTTTCCTGATTACTTTTTCTTGGTCAATATATTCAGTTACGGTTCCAACAAGCGGAATCATTATTTCAGGCAGCACAGAAACTCCAGACTTAGTAAGCTCTGCTGATGCTTCTAGTATAGCCCTTGCCTGCATTTCCGTAATCTCAGGATATGCTATTCCAAGACGGCATCCTCGATGTCCTAACATCGGATTCAATTCATGTAGCGCTGAAACTCTATTTTTTACTGTATTAACATCTATGTTTAGATTATCTGCTAGCGACTCTTCTTGATCCTCTGAAAGGCTCATGAATTCATGAAGCGGTGGGTCTAAGAGTCTTATGGTAACAGGCATTCCTTCCATCGCATTTAAGATTCCCATAAAGTCTTCTTTTTGATATGGTAACAGCTCCATCACGGCGCTCCTGCGGTCCTTTTCATTGTCCGCAAAAATCATTTTCCTTATTGCAAGGATTCTAGCTTCATCAAAAAACATGTGCTCAGTTCTACATAAACCAATCCCTTCTGCTCCAAATTTAATAGCCTGTTTCGCATCGTTGGGACTCTCGGCGTTGGTACGAATTTTCAATTGTCGTACTTCATCCGCCCAAACCATCAGCTCTTTATATTCAGGATGAGTATCAGGATCAGCATCAATTAGCTCAACAGCACCAGCATAAATTTTTCCTTCGGTTCCGTTCATTGTAATCCAGTCGCCCTCAGAAATAGTATTTTCTCCGATCAATACTTCTCTTTTACTAACATCAATTTGTAGCTCACTACATCCCACTATACAACATTTACCCCATCCACGTGCTACAAGAGCAGCATGGGATGTCATCCCTCCTTTCGCTGTTAAAATTGCCTCAGAAGCGTGCATACCGTGAACATCTTCTGGAGATGTTTCTTCTCTAATTAGAATTACTTTTTCACCATTTTTATGCCACTGTTCTGCATCATCAGCAGTAAAAACTGCTCTACCAGATGCTCCACCAGGGCCAGCAGGAAGCCCTTTTCCTAAGAGAGGAGCACTTTTTTCTGATTCTGAATCTAGCATGGGGTGAAGAAGTTCATCTAGCTGCTCAGGCTTTACTCGCAAGAGAGCAGTCTTTTTGTCTATCATTCCTTCCTTTTTCATATCAACAGCCATTTTTATGGCAGCTGATCCATTTCGTTTTCCAACCCTTGTTTGAAGCATCCACAACTTTCCTTCTTGGATGGTAAATTCAATATCCTGCATATCATTGTAATGCTTTTCAAGGCGACCACGAATCTCTTTCAGCTCAGAATAAATGTCTGGCATACTGGATTCTAAAGAAGGCAGATATTTAGTTCCTTCTGTCTTTGTTTCTTCATTAAGTGGATTAGGGGTTCTTAAGCCAGCTACAACATCCTCTCCTTGTGCGTTCACTAGCCATTCGCCGAAAAACTTATCTTCACCAGTAGCTGGGTTTCTTGTGAATGCAACTCCCGTTGCAGAACTTTCACCCATGTTTCCAAAGACCATAGTCTGGACATTTACTGCTGTACCCCACTTGTCTGGAATTGTTTCTTTTTTTCTATAGTTAATTGCTCTCTCCCCACTTCAGATTTGAAAAACTGCTGAGATGGCGCCCA
>ENA-OSEY01002283-OSEY01002283.1-marine-metagenome-genome-assembly--contig:-NODE-2283-length-12501-cov-6.541211_pt1 | contig 12501 bp, 12 predicted proteins | sample MGYA00248465_ERZ534230 | MGnify/ENA primary metagenome ERZ534230 (study PRJEB26409, sample SAMN06344110) | marine metagenome | isolation source: Sea water from surface | place: Atlantic Ocean:Southern... | reverse complement strand
AATATCTTTGCCTGTACCAGAGTCTCCATATATCATTACCCGGCTTGTGGTAGGTGCGACTTTTTTGATTAGATTTCTCACTTTATTTACAGCTAAGGAGTCCCCAATGAATTTATAATCATAAATATTTTCTTGCTTTAACCGCTCGTTCTCAGACCGAACTTCATGTAGTTCTATTGATCTAGTTACGGATAATAAAAGTCTTTCGGTGGTAAATGGTTTTTCAATACATTCGTTTGCACCTTCTTTTATCGCCTGAACTGCCATTTCAATATTTCCATGACCAGATATAATGATAACTGGTGTTGAGCTGGTTTCTCTTAATTTTTTTAAAATCCCTATTCCATCTATATCTGAATTGTTTAACCACACATCAAGTATTATTAATTTATAATTACTCTTAGATAAAAATGTCAGGGCTTCGTTAGAATTATGAGCAACTGTTGCATCATAATTTTCGTCCTTTAAAATAGCCATTATATTATTAGCTATATCAACCTCATCATCAATTATAAGTATCTTTTCCTTGTTCATGATTTAATAATCGAATTTAATTTCCACTTTAGCACCTTCTATCCCATCATCTCTATTTTGAATAAAAAATTCAGCATTATGATCAAATAGTATTTTTTCAACTATAGCAAGGCCAAGACCCGAGCCGCCTTTCCCTTTTTTTGTGGTAAAATAAGGTTTTATAAGTTCATTTTTTTCGTATTTTAACCCTATACCATTATCTAATATTAAAATATTTAAATAATTATTAGTGATTGAAGATTCTACATTGATTTTACCGGCAGATACATTTGCTTCTTGTATTGAGTGAATTGAATTAATTATAAGATTTTGAAATACTCTTGATATCTGAGATTTATCTATCAACATTTCATATTTATTTCTTGAAAAATTATATTCAAAATCAATCATTTTATAATTATCTCTATAATCATTAACTATATTGATAATAATTTCATAGATATCTTGTTTCTCTAATATTGGATTTGGAAGCCTCGCAAAATTTGAAAATTCATCAACTAAATATCCAATTTCATTAACCTGACGCCTTATAGTATCTATACAATCAGTAATTTCATTGTTATCAATTGCTGTATTTTTTATTTTCTTTTCCAATCTTTCGGATGAAAGTTGTATAGGAGTAAGTGGATTTTTAATTTCATGTGCAATTTTTCTAGCTATATCAGACCAAGTTTCATGCTTTTCTGAAATTAAAATTTGTTTACGTTGTCTTATTATATCAGCACTCATTTTATTAAATGACTCTGCCAAACGATTTAATTCTACATAATCATTTGTTTTTTCAATTTTATCTTCATACTTACCTTTACTGATATTATTGGTAGCTTTTATTACCATCGATAAAGGTAAGACAATTTTTTCTGCAAATTTTAATCCTATAAATGTGGAGAGTAGAATAAGTATTAATGATATAACAATGTAGATAAGCACAAAAATAAGGCTTATTTGATCTCTATTATTTTCAAGAAATATATACTCATTTTTAGCTGAAACAGTATCATTTAAAGCGCTTATCACATTTGCATCCATGGATCTGCCTGCAAATAAGTAGGAATTTTCATAGTTTTTTAACTTAACCAGAGCATAAACTTTGTTAACTATAGTTGATGACATAATGGCCATTTCCCCTGCATCAGCTCTTACAAATGAATTTTCTGGCGGACTATATTGTAGAATATTGTTATCAAATGCTTTTGCCGAAATAGTGCCCTGTCTAGTAATTACATATACCTCAGGAAGCGCTCTTATTAGAGATTGAGTCCTTAATGCAATTGCTAATTTATTGTTATCATTTGATAGAACATCGCTTGAAGAGTTAAGATCATTGTACATTGCGTATACATCACCTTTAATAGTTTCTTTATGCTCTTCCAAGTAACTTTCAGCAACAAATACTGAATTATTAATTACATTGTTAATTTTTGAATTAAACCAATCATTGATACCAAAATTAATTAATACCAAACCGATAATACCAAGAAAAATAGATGGCGTGAGTGCAATGAGAATAAAATATAATGTAAATTTACTATTAAGTGTGCTTATTTTTTTTCTTCTGACCCTTAAATAGATTGGAAATAATAAGTAAATAAGAAAAAATATTAATATTAAAGTTAAAAGAGCTGCAAATAATATATATATATTTGAATACTCAAGTGTACTAGCTGTATTGGTTCTCTGATAAAAAAGTAAGACAAAAGATAAGCCAATAAATATTAATGAACCTAGAATCAACAAAACAATACGTAGATTCAAAACTGAAATATTAATGTATTTATTGTTCATTCTGGGCAGTTAATAAGCTATATATTATTTTACTATGTCTTATAAAAAATCAAAAATTGCTTGTATAATATTAGCATCTGGAAATGGCTTAAGATTTGACAGTTCAAAATCAAAACTTTTTTATAAGGTGCATCGCACTCCAATTATAGAAATAACACTTAAAAATTTAACAAAATACTTTAACAGAAATAATATATATATCACTATTCCAAAAAAAATAACTAAAAACGATAAAAATTTATTATTAAAATACACTAAAAATCAATTAGTTGTTGGTGGTAAAACAAGATTTGAAAGTCTTGAAAAGGCTCTAAAAAATATTGAATCAAATAATTACGATTTTTTAATAATTCACGATGCTGCAAGACCAGTCTTCACAAGAGATATTATGATTAATTTATTAATGAACATAAGTAGCAAAAAATATCATTGTGCAGTACCAGCATCTAAAATTGAAGACACAATTAGAAAAAATAATAGATCAGTTCATAGAGATGATTATAAATACTATCAAACACCACAAGTATTTAAATTTAAATTTTTTAAAGATAATCTAGAAAAAATAAAAATAAATCCAACTGATGATCTTGGTGTCATCGAAAGAAACAAAAATTTAAAGATAAAATACATTGAGGCTAGTAAAGAAAATATAAAAATTACAAAAAAAAATGATATTAATACTTTAAAAAAAATCCTTAATTTTAATATTAAATATGGAAGTGGATTTGATATACATAAACTTAAAAGCGGAAATTATTTGTCATTAGCTGGATTAAAAATTAGATGTAACTATCAGGCTATTGGGTACTCTGATGGTGATGTTGTTATACATTCAATAATTGATGCCTTACTTGGAGCAAACAATAAAGGTGATATTGGCACATATTTTCCTCCAATGAAAAAATATAAAAATATTTCCTCAGTAATTTTATTAGATGAAATAAAAAAAATAATCAAACTAGATAATTCAATTATTAGTAATCTTGATTGTACTATAATTTGTCAAAAAATAAGGCTTGAAAAATATAAAAAATTAATAAGAAAAAATATTTCTTCATTAATGAAATGTGATGAGAAATATATAAATGTGAAAGCAAAGACCGCAGATAACATTGGTATTATAGGTAAATCTAAAGCAGTGGCTTGTTGGACTACAATAAAAATTATGAATTTATGATTTTTTTAATTAAGGCTTTTGTTACAGTATTTGGAATTGGTTATATCCGAATTGCACCAGGCACTTTTGGCTCACTATTTGCGATTCTTGTGTGGTATATATCAATAAACTACCTAAATATTTATTTCTTTTATATTATTATAATAATAGTTTTTATTTGTTCATATAAAGCTATCAATATTTATTTGAGAAATGAAAATAAAGACGATCCCTCGGAAGTTGTAGTTGATGAATTTATTGGTCAATCATTACCATTAATCTTTTTATTACAATTTAATGTATACGAGGTTTTATTGGCTTTTAGTAGTTTTAGATTATTTGATATTTTTAAGATTTATCCAGTTAATAAGGTAGAAAATATTAAAGGTGCTAATGGTGTAATTATGGATGATGTTGTTGCCGGCATTTATTCTCTTATAATAATTATGATTTACAAAATAATTTTATTTTTAAATGCTTAGTTATATTAAAAAGATCAAGAAATTAAGAAAAGAAAAACCGTTTAGTATTTGTCTAGCTGAGTCCTGCACTGGCGGTATGATTAGTTCCAAGTTAACCAGTATTAGTGGATCCTCAGATTTTTTTGATGGCTCTGTAGTTTCATATTCTAATGATTTGAAAAAACGTCTTTTAAAAGTCCCTAAAACAACAATAAGTAAATATGGAGCAGTAAGCCATCAAACTGCTTTGTCAATGGTTAAAGGTTTAAAAAAAATTAGTAGAAGCGAAATATTAGTGTCTGTCACTGGAGTTGCAGGGCCTGATGGAGGAAGTTCAAAAACACCAGTTGGTTGTGTTTATTTTGGACTGGGTACAAAAATAAAAAATAAATATTATTATACAACAATTAAAAAAATTTTTAGAGAAAGAACGAGGAAAAGAATTCAAGAAAAGAGCGCTGAGTTCATATTAAAAGAAATTATTAAGAATTTATCAAAAATCTAATATATTTCATTTGCACGACTAATAAACGCATCGACCATTTTTTGAAAAGCAAGATCAAAAAATTTTCTCATAAGGATATCAAAAAGTGTAATATTTAATTCAAAATCAATTTTAAATTGAATTTCACATTCAGATTCATTTACAGTTACAAATTTCCAATTATTTTCTAAATATTTAAAAGGTCCATCTAAGTTCCGAACATTTATTTCACTTTTATCTTTATGAAGCTTAACTTCACTGCGGTAGGTATAAACAAATTGATCGTAACCGATCTCTAGGTCAGCAATAACAATTTTAATATCATCTTTTATACTTGTATTGATTATTTTAGAATTGTTACACCACGGAAGAAATTCATCGTAACGATCAATATCGGCAACTAGATCAAACATTTGATCTTTTGAATAATTAACAGTTTTGCTTTCTTCTTGCTTAGGCATTCAACATTATATATTTCAGCCTCTTAAAGTCATCTTCTGCATGATATGACGATCTTGTAAAGGGTGATGACGATGCTATTTTAAACCCCCTACTCATAGCTTCTTCATAAAGTTTGTGAAAGTAATCCGGGCTATGATATTTAATTACTGGATGATGGTTTCTTGTGGGTCTTAAATATTGACCAATGGTAATGAAATCCACATCATTACACCTCAAGTCATCCATTAATTTCATAATTTCATAAAATTTCTCGCCTAAACCAATCATAATTCCAGATTTAGTAAATAGATTAGGGTTTAGTTTTTTAATGTTCCTGAGAATAGATAGTGAGTGTTTATAATTAGCGCCTGGTCTTACAGTTTTATATAAAGACTCAACAGTTTCTAAGTTGTGATTAAATACATCTATTTGACATTTAGAAAGCAATTCAATCGAATTTTTTTTATTTCTAAAATCAGGAGTTAATATTTCAATAGTTGTGTTAGGACATTTTAATTTTATTTCATTAATTGTGTTTGAAAAATGTTTAGCTCCACCATCATTAAGATCGTCTCTATCGACAGATGTAATTACTACATGAGATAATTTTAATTTTTTTACTGAATTTGCAACTCTTATAGGTTCCATATGATCAACATGATTTGGTTTGCCAGTACTGATATTGCAGAAACTGCATGCTCTCGTACAAATATCTCCAAGTATCATAAATGTAGCATGGGATTTTGCCCAGCAATCAGACATATTGGGGCACATCGCTTCTTCACATACAGTAACAATTTTATTTGATTTTAAGGTTTTCTTTATTTCATTAATTTTATCTACTTGGATCTTAACCTTTATCCACTCAGGCTTAACTGGACTGTCAATAGTAGAAAATTTCTTTCTTAAAAGAGCTTTAGATATGTTATTTGGCATTGATACATTACCATAATTAATGGTAATTCAATGTAATTTCAAGTGGATACTAATTGTCAAAAAATATAATGAATTCGTTATTTTTTCCGTAGCCTAGAACGTTTCTTATCTGTTCATCAACTAGATCGGTATTTTTGTCATGTTTTTGCAAAGAAGAGATTTTAACCTCGTATAAACTATTGCTGCTTTTTATATTTTTTACCTTTGTCTCAAGATTCGCAATTTCTGCATTTAGTCTAGAATGAGACAAGAGGCCGTTATTTCCATCAAAAATATTGAATAATAAATATATTAGAATTAATGGAAGAAAAAAATAAGAATAATAATTCTTAATGGCCATCATTAATGTAGCAATCTTATTCATGTTGAGTAAGAGAATCATATTTGGCGAATCAGGACAATTTCAATGAATAAAAAAGGTAGAAAAAAATAAAAAAAATGCTCTTTGGACTCTTTTTGTTCTCTTTAATTAATATTATATCAGTAGAACTTATTGATTTTTAATGATTTTTTAGAATTAAAAAATTCCTCAATTCTAATTAGTTGGTTGAATTTAGCAATTCTATCCGACCGAGACATTGACCCTGTTTTAATTTGACCAGAATTTGTTGCTACTGAAAGATCAGAAATAAACGTATTTTCTGTTTCACCAGATCGGTGAGAGATAATAGTTTCTAAACCATTCATTTGAGCAAGTTCTATTGCCTTCATGGTTTCAGTTAACGTTCCAATTTGATTTACCTTTATTAAGACAGCGTTTGCAGCTTTCATTTTTATGCCTTTTGAAATTAAATCTATATTTGTTGTAAATATATCGTCCCCAACAACTTGTATTTCAGATCCATAATTATGATTAAATTTTTGCCATGCTTTCCAGTCATCTTCTGCAAAAGGATCTTCAAGCGAAATAATAGAATATTTTTTACACAATTTGATTAAATAATCAGAAAATTGATCACTAGAAAACGATTTCTTCTCTGATAGGATTTTATATTTTTTATTATTATAAAATTCAGATGCTGCAACATCCAATGACAAAAAGAAATCTTTTCCTAATTTATATCCTGTTTTTGTAATCGCCTCTTTTATTAGTGCACAGGCTTGGTCTTCATTTTTTAAATTTGGTGCAAAACCACCTTCGTCTCCAACTGCAGTTGATATATTTTTTTTTTCTAAAATTTGTTTAAGTGTATGAAAAACTTCGGATGCTTTTCTAATAGATTCTGTAAACGTATTGCATTTTACAGGTATAATCATGAATTCTTGAAATGATAAATTATTATTTGCATGGGCTCCTCCATTTATAATATTAAGCATAGGTGTTGGCATTCTAAATGCCTTGGAGCCACCTAAATATTTGTAAAGAGGAATACCCAAATACTTTGAAGCAGCGTCAGCACAGGCAAGTGAAACACTTAATATCGCATTGGCCCCTAACCTTTTTTTATTTGGCGTTCCATCTAATTCTATTAAAGTCTCATCAATTTCTTCCTGCTCAAGAACATCATAACCAGAAAGTGTATCAAAAATTACGGTATTGACATTGTCTACTGCCTTTAAAACAGATTTTCCGTGATATAACTTCTTGTTATCCCTTAATTCAAAAGCCTCATTTTTACCAGTTGATGCACCAGATGGAACAGCGGCTCTACCCATAACACCGTTTGATAGAAAAACGTCTGTTTCAACAGTAGGGTTGCCTCTGCTGTCGAATATTTGTCTGGAAACTATATTTTTTATAAAATGCATAAATATCTATGTTATCTCTAGATACTTATTTTTCTTTGACTAAATTGTCAATTTCAATGAGTTTTTTTATCAAATCATTCATATCTTCTAATTTGACCATATTTGGTCCATCGGATGGAGCATTATCTGGATCATTATGAGTTTCCATAAATACACCTGCAACACCAACTGCAGTAGCAGCTTTTGATAGAGCCGGCACATACTTTCTATCTCCCCCACTTTTGTCACCCATTCCTCCGGGTGATTGCACGGAGTGAGTTGCGTCAAAAATTACAGGGTAGCCTATCTCACTTTTCATAATTTCAAGTGATCTCATATCAGAAACTAAATTATTATAGCCAAATGAAGCTCCTCTTTCAGTCAAAAGTATTTTCTTATTGCCGCTCTCTTCAATTTTTTTAGAGACATTAATCATGTCTAATGGAGCTAAAAACTGGCCTTTTTTAATATTTACTATTAAATCAGTTCTTGCTGCAGCAATTAATAAATCAGTCTGTCTGCATAAAAAAGCTGGAATTTGTACTATATCAACATAATTTTTTACTTTCTCACAGTCAGATACATTATGTACGTCTGTTAAAATATTTATCTTATATTCGTCTTTTAGAGATTTAAATATTTCCAATGAAGCATCAATTCCTAAACCTCTCTCAGAATGTAAACTTGTACGGTTGGCCTTATCAAAAGAGGTCTTATAAACAAAATTAATTTTTAATTTTGTAGTAATTTCTAAGAGTGCCTCAACCATTTTTTTAGCATGACTATGGGATTCAAGAACACATGGTCCAGCTATTAGATTTAATTTATCATAATTAGAAAATTCAAAATTATTCAATTTTACTGTTTTATTCATCTTTGTATCTTTTTTGCTGCATCTATAAATGACTTAAATAAAGGATGTGGTTCAAATGGTTTTGATTTTAATTCAGGGTGATATTGCACTCCAATAAACCATGGATGATCTTTCAATTCAACAGTTTCAGGTAACAGTCCATCCGGTGAATAACCAGAGAAGATAACACCTTTGTTCTCAAATTCTTCAGCAAATTTATTGTTAACTTCATATCTGTGACGATGTCTTTCATTAATAATTTCGTCTTTATATATATTATATATTTTACTGCCTTTTCTTAATTTTGCTTCATATGATCCAAGTCTCATCGTTCCGCCAAGGTCGTCATTTTTAGATCTCTTTTCGGTCGTATTATCTGAAGTTGTCCACTCCGTCATGAGGCCAACAATTGAATTATTGCAATTAGAGAATTCGCTCGAATTTGCATCCTGTATGCCTAATATATTTCTTGCCATCTCTATAACTGCAAGTTGCATTCCAAAACATATTCCAAAATAAGGTATTTTGTTTTCTCTCGCATACTTAATTGCTGCAATTTTTCCTTCCGAACCCCGTTCACCAAATCCTCCAGGAACTAAAATGCCATGACAATTTGCTAATAAGCTTGACGTATTGGAACTATTTAATTCTTCAGATTCAAACCATTTTAATTCAACTTTTACATTATTAAAAATTCCACCATGAGATAATGCTTCATTCAGTGATTTATAAGCATCAGCAAGTCCTGTATATTTGCCTACTATTCCAATTACGACCTTTCCTTCAGGTTCAAGAACATGTTTAGAAACTTGAGACCACATTTTAAGATCTATAGTTTTATTGGTATCTAAATTGAAATATTCTAGGACTCTCTTATCTAATCCTTCATTATAAAAATTAATTGGAACTTCGTATATTGAATTTGCGTTTATTGCTTGAATTACACAGTTATGTTGAACATTGCAGAATAAACCAATTTTTTTTCTTTCTCCTTCAGGTATTATTCTGTCAGATCTGCACAATAAAATATTTGGTTGTATACCCAAACTCCTCAATTCTTTTACTGAATGTTGAGTAGGTTTTGTTTTTAATTCACCTGAACTTGCAATGTATGGTACCAAAGTAACATGAATAAATAATGAATTTGCATGTCCATTATCATTGTGAAATTGTCTAATAGCTTCTATAAAAGGCAAGCTTTCAATATCACCAATTGTTCCACCTATCTCACATATCACAAAATCTTCTTGCTCAAGATCGTTTGAAATAAATTCTTTAATCTCATTTGTAACATGTGGAATAACTTGTACTGTAGCACCCAAGTACTCCCCTTTTCTCTCTCTTGTTATAATTTTTTGATATACTCTTCCAGAGGTAATATTGTCGGATTTTTTAGAAACTACGCCAGTGAATCTTTCATAATGACCAAGATCTAAATCCGTTTCTGCACCATCATCAGTTACATAAACTTCACCATGTTGATATGGACTCATTGTGCCTGGATCAACATTTAGATATGGATCTAATTTTCTAATCCTTACTTTATAGCCATGATGTTGAAGTAAAGAAGCTAAAGAAGCAGAAGCTAAGCCTTTACCAAGAGATGAAACCACGCCGCCTGTTACAAATATAAATCGCGTCATGGAAGTATTTTATACTACAGAGTCTTAATTAAATCAAAGGTATTAATCTAGTTGTGGTAATTCAGGTAAATCTTCAATTAAACCTTCATTCGTTTCCTCTGTGCCTGTATCTTCAAAATTAAGAGTTCTATCTGACGATTTTAAACTTAAAACAGTTAGGCTTATACTTGTAATAACAAATAATACAGCAATAATTGCGGTTGTTCTTGTTAATATGTCAGCGCTTCCTCGAGGAGACATGCCGTCACTACCGCCCCCAATGCCAAGTGCACCGCCCTCTGCTCTTTGAACGAGTACAACAATAATTAATACAACTGCAAGTATAGCGTGGATTATTAATAAAGATGTTTCCATAAAATGAGTTATATATCTAATTATGAGTAAGAATCAATTATTTTACTAAAATCTTTTGATTTTAAAGATGCGCCACCCACTAAAGCACCATCTACTTGATCTAAATTTAAAATATCACTAGCATTGGAAGGATTGACTGACCCTCCATATAATATTGAGATATTTTGACTTTTAGATTTACCAATTTTTTTTGAGAGTAAATTTCTAATATCTAAATGTATACTATTGATTTCACCGATTGTTGGGGTTTTACCTGTCCCGATGGCCCAGACAGGTTCGTAAGCAATAATAAGATTTTTTATATTTATTTTTTTTGGAAGTGAGCTGAGCTGACTGTTGAGAATTTTTTTTCTAATCTTTATTTCACTTAATTTCTCGCCTATGCAGTAAATAATTTTTAAATTATACTTGTTTGCAATATCAATTTTTAAATTAAGTTCTTTTGATGTTTCTTTTTGATACTCCCTTCGTTCGGAATGGCCTATTATGACATATTTGCACCCTGCAGATTTAAGCATTTGAGCACTGATACATCCGGTAAATGCACCTTCATTTAAGTGATGACAGTCTTGGCCCCCAAAATCAATTCCAGTTTTTGCGTTAATGAAATTAGTCAACAATGTGAAAGGGGGACAAATGACAACTTTAGATTTTTTATGTCTTGTTTTTTTAATATGCCTGTCAATGGAATTAACTACCTTTACAGCTCCATTTAAGCCATTCATCTTCCAATTAGCGATAGTATATTTAACCCTTTTCATTCGTGATTATTCCTTTTATAAACTCTAATTTATACCATCATAGTAAAAAATGTTAGATATAATAAGAAATTTAGTTTCATCGATTTTTGGCAAAATACTTCTTGCTATAATGGTTTTAAGTTTTGCTCTGTGGGGCGTGGGAGACATACTTTCTTCTGGCAACAGTCAACTTGCTGCAAAAGTAGGTAATGAAAAAATATCACTTGATGAATTTTATATAAAGTTTCAACAAACTGTAAGAGATTATAATCAAAATACCAATTCAAATTTAAGCCTCAAAGAAGCTTATGAGTTGAAACTTCACAATCTACTGCTACAAGATCTCATTTATTCTAGAATGGTTAATGATTATGCTAAAAAAAGAGGCATATATTTAAATGAAGAGTCTTTGAAATCAGTGATATCTAATCTAGATGAATTCAAAGACAGCAATGAAATATTTTCTAATATTAAGTACAAAAATTTTATTTTAAATAATTTTCAATCTGAAGAAGCTTTTCTGAGAGAAATAGAAAATAGTATTTTTCAAGGTATTATTTTTGAAAATTTTAATGCTGATAATTACATAAATGATGCAATTATTAATAAACTATATGACTATGAAGGTGAAAAGAGAACAATTAGTTATTTTTTATTGAATAAAAATGAAGTTAAAATTGATACAAACAATAATTTAATCAATGATTACTATTTGGATAATAAATCGAATTATCTAATTCCTGAGAAAACTATTATAGACTTTATTGAAGTAAACATTAATGACTTTAAAAGAAAAGAGAATATTAATACTGTTGAAGCTCAGGATTACTACAACAATAATATTGATCAATATACTGAAGAAGAAAGTAGAAATATTCAATTTATAAGATTTAGCAATGAGTCAGAAGCTTATGATTTTTACGATGCAGTAGTAGATAAAAATATTAATGATTTTAATGAGTACATTAAAATAAATGATTTTAAGCTTTCAAATATAGATAAATTTACTGGTGGTACTTTCTCTAAAAATATTTCAGAGTTTATTTTTAAATTAGATGTTAATACCTTGAGCGAACCCATTAGCTACGATGATTTAGGGTTTTATTTATTTAAGGTAAATGAAGTAAATGATGAAAAAGTGATAGATTTTGAAACTGTTAAAAATGAAATTCTAGAATACCTAGCTTTAGAGGCTGCATATCAAGAATTTGATGACGCCATTAATATTTTAGATGAATTGCTAATTAATGATTATACGTTTGATGAGATAGTTGAAAATCAAGTGAACATCAAAGTATCTGAAAATGTTGATTTTGAAAAGTTTATAGTAAATTTAGGGGAAGATAATTCATTTTTAGATGAAAATACTCCAGTCGGATTTGTTTC
>ENA-OSEY01002282-OSEY01002282.1-marine-metagenome-genome-assembly--contig:-NODE-2282-length-12502-cov-2.182455_pt1 | contig 12502 bp, 15 predicted proteins | sample MGYA00248465_ERZ534230 | MGnify/ENA primary metagenome ERZ534230 (study PRJEB26409, sample SAMN06344110) | marine metagenome | isolation source: Sea water from surface | place: Atlantic Ocean:Southern... | reverse complement strand
CAGCAAAACTTTACAAAGCACATTTCACCTTGGAGACGGCTTTGCCATAATCTAATGGAGCAGCGTTTACATCTCCCCAGGCTCATTGCACACAGAGGGGCTAAGAACATAGCTCCTGAAAACACCTTAGCTGCTATTAACGAGGCAGCAAGGTGCGGCGCCGATTGGGTAGAACTAGACGTTCAATTGACGGAAGACAACGTACCAGTTGTAATTCATGATAGAACACTGGAGAGAACTACCAATGGATCAGGTAAAGTAAAAAGCATTGATTCAAAATCTCTGACCTCGTTAGACGCAGGCCATTGGTTTGATGCAAGATATAAAGGGGAGAAAGTACCGCTACTGCTTGACGCTCTTGATTTATGCCAAAAATTAAATCTCGGGGTCAATCTTGAAATTAAGACCTATGACACTTCAATACATAACACTGTTCTCCGTACTCTCGCAGTTGTAGATAAATTTGGACGCGATTTTGAAGAAAAACTTTTATTTTCTAGCTTTGACACGAGAGTGTTAAGCATTATTAGAAATTTAGCCCGAACTTCGCCAAGAGGTTTACTGGTTGATAATTTTCAGAGTGATCTAGCTGCAGATTTATCGGAATGTGATTGTTTCTCGATCCACCCCGCCATCTCTTTTCTTAAAAATCAAACAACTATAGAGAAGGTTCTCAGCTTCAATGTTCCCATTATACCCTATACTGTTAATGATATTAATACAGCCAAACGTCTAGCTGAATTAAATATCAACACATTCATAACCGACGAACCCAAAATTTTTTGATTGAATTATTTTTTTAGGATACCGGCTTTGGTATTCCGACAATTCGCATTCCACCATCTACATAATGAACCTCACCAGTTACTCCACTAGATAGATTGCTAGCAAGAAAGATGCCGGCATCACCTACCTCTCTCTTCTCAATATTTCTCGCGAGTGGAGAATGATGTTCCGAGTATCGATACACGTACCTCGCATCAGCAATTGCAGACCCCGCTAACGTTCTCATTGGCCCTGGGGATAACGCATTTACTCTTATTCCACGCGGGCCTAGGTCCGCCGCCAAATATCTCACACTGGCTTCGAGTGCCGCTTTGGCTACGCCCATAACATTATAATTTGGAATTGTTCTAACGGATCCTAAATAGCTTAATGTTATTAAACTTCCCCCGGTTCCCATAAGAGCCGTCGCCCTGCGAGCAACATTTGTGAAAGAAAAACAGGATATGTCCATTGTCTCCAGAAAATTTTGTCTGGTGGTGTCGGCATATCTACCTTTGAGTTCATTCTTATCTGAATAAGCGATAGCGTGAACGACAAAGTCTAAATGACCCCAAGTCTGTTTAATTTTAACGAACACTGAATCCAGGTCAGTATCATTAGCTACATCACATTCCAGCGTGAAGTCAGATCCCACTGAAGCTGCTAAAGGATCTACTCTCTTAGACATAGCATCATTTTGGTAAGTGAAGGCTAGTTGTGCTCCCTCTCTAGCCAAAGCGGAGGCCACACTCCAAGCAATAGACCGCTCATTGGCGACACCCATAATCAGGCCGCGTCGACCCTCCATCAAACCACCTTTAGATGCAGTTTCGGTCATTATTTTTGCTAAGCTCCAGGTTACACAAAGGCCAAATGATCCTTCTCTAGCTGTCTAATGCCTTATAAACTAAAACTGCATTTGTCCCTCCAAAACCAAAACTATTGGACAAAGCTATATTTATATCAATGTCATCTTTCAAATCTCGAAGAATGGGCAATCCAACAGCTTCAGGATCAAGGTTTTCAATATTTGCCGAAGCTGTTAGGAACCTATTTCTCATCATTAGAAGAGTGTATATAGATTCATGCACACCCGCGGCTCCTTGGGAGTGGCCACTTAACGATTTTGTTGAGCTTATATTGGGAACTGCATCTGCTGTTCCAAAAACTTCTACTATGGCTTCTAATTCTTTGGTATCACCTATAGGAGTACTCGTCCCATGAGTATTTATGTAATCGACTGGATCATTGATCCCGCTAAGGGCCATTTTCATGCACCTAAAAGCGCCTTCGCCCGAAGGCTGAACCATATCTACACCATCCGAAGTTGCCCCATAACCAACTAATTCGGCGTAAATATTCGCTCCTCTAGCTTTGGCATGCTCGAACTCTTCAAGCACTAAGACACCACCACCACCCGAAATAACGAATCCGTCGCGATCCACATCATATGCCCGGGAAGCAGAGGTTGGGTGCTCGTTATATTTGGATGAAAGTGCTCCCATTGCATCGAATAAGACAGACAGTGTCCAGTGCAGTTCCTCACCTCCGCCAGCAAATATTATATCTTGTTTGCCCAGTTGAATAGTTTCAAAAGCATTACCTATACAGTGTGCACTAGTCGAACAGGCTGAGCTTATTGAATAGCTGAGTCCCTTGATCTGGAAGGAAGTAGCCAAAGTTGCGGAGACAGTACTAGACATTACCCGAGGGACCATATAGGGGCCAACGCGCTTTGGCCCTTTATTACGAGCTAAATCGAAAGCAGTCATCATATTTGAAGTCGAAGGGCCACCAGAACCTATAATTAAGCCTGTTTTATCGTTACTGACTTGGTCTTTTTCAAGGCCCGAGTCTTCGATAGCCTGTTGCATAGCAATATAAGCATATGCTGCGCCATTCCCCATAAAGCGAAGCACCTTCCTGTCCACGCACTCTGAAGGATCAAGTTTGATTGAGCCATGAATATGACTCCGAAAACCCATTTCCTCATATTCTTTACAGAATGTTATTCCGGAATTACCATTTCTCAATGAAGTGGTCACTTCCTCGATGTTATTTCCAAGACTTGAGACAATTCCCAACCCAGTCACGACCACTCTACGCATTAGGTCGCAGCCTCTATGCTGGGATTATTAGCAAATAAACCAACCTTAATATCTTTCGCTTCAAAAACGGTCTCACCATCACACAGGACCCGTCCATCCGCAATTCCCATGAATAATCGACGCATTATTACCCTTTTAAGGTCAAGTTGAAATTTGAGAAGTTTTGCTGTTGGGAGCACCTGGCCACTGAACTTTACCTCACCTACAGATATTGCCCTGCCAGAACCAGGGCCGCCCAACCATCCAAGAGTAAAACCTAATAATTGCCATAGACCATCCATCCCAAGGCAACCAGGCATAACTGGGTCACTCTCAAAATGACATTTGAAAAACCATAGATCCGGTTTCACATCAAACTCTGCTTCGACTTCTCCCTTTCCATTGGCCCCACCCTCTTCAGAAATTCGGGTGATTCTATCAAACATCAGCATCGGTGGAAGAGGTAATCTCGCATTACCTGGTCCGAACAGCCGGCCTTTGGCACATTCTATAAGGTCGTCGTAGTTAAAACTGAATTTGCGCTCTGAACTCACTTTATTCCATATCCCTTCTGCTCTGCCGATGAGAACTAACACACAGTGCGACATTACATTTGCGCTGTCACAGGGCTACACTGTTGGACTCTAATATTTTTGCTAAGTTCACTATAGCATTTAATCTCAAAAACTGAATAAAATATAACTTAAAAAATAATTGAAATACTTTTAAATAACTCTATATCTACGGAGTAGTTTTTCAGAAGCAAATTATTACAACGGCTAGACCAAGAGATCGGTCCGATATTGGTGTGAAAAGTTATGTTGAATAGCCTGAAAGCGATAGAGTTGCTAAAAAAAGTCGCACTACGACCGACAAAACAAAGAATAGCGCTCACAAAAATTCTTTTCCAAGAAAACCACTTGCATGTCACAGCAGAACAACTCCACTCGGAGGCGATACGCAAAGGATATAAAATCTCTCTCGCCACAGTTTATAATGCTTTAAATCGCTTTAAAGAAGCAGGTATTGTCAAACAAGTACTGGTCGAACCAGGAAAGATATACTTCGATACTAATACACAGCCACATCATCATTTCTACATTGAAGAAACAGGGGAGTTGTTAGACGTGTCAGATGATGAATGCAAGATTGCCTCTTTGCCTCTAATTCCTGCCGAATATACGGTAAATCAAGTCGAAATAACTATCCGACTGGAGAAAAGCAAAAACGCAGACCCTAGAAGCAGAAATTAATTTTAGAATAATTCTAAACTGCTTGACTTGGTCATTTTTGGTTCCTATATAGCGGAGTAAGTTTGTAAATAATGAATTCTAGTGTTCTGAAAATAGTAGGGGAAAACTAAAAATGAGTGATCTGAAAAATTCCAAGACAGAAGAAAACCTGAAGGCAGCTTTTGCTGGCGAGTCGCAAGCAAATCGTAGATACTTATATTTTGCTCAAAAAGCTGATATCGAGGGCTACAACGATGTCGCGGCAGTCTTTAGGTCAACCGCTGAAGGAGAAACCGGGCATGCCCATGGCCACTTAGAGTTTTTAGAAGAAACTGGAGATCCGGCAACTGGAGAACCTATCGGCAGTACTGGCGATAACCTGAAGGCTGCTATAGCTGGAGAAACGCATGAGTATACTGACATGTATCCAGGAATGGCGAAAACAGCTCGCGACGAAGGTTTTGATGAAATCGCCGACTGGTTTGAAACACTAGCAAAGGCCGAAAAAAGCCACGCTGGGAGATTTCAAAAGGCTTTTGACTCCATGGAATAATAGTTTAATTAGTCCGGTAATTAAATAAAAAGGCTGCCGTGGGTGAAAACTACGACAGCTTTTTTATCGCTTATGTGCCATGAGCTCCAAAAACGCGACACTGGCAAAAATACACTCGACTAACCGTAACAAAAATGGGCGGTACAGACAGATACCAAAAAATCGCCCAATTTTTTGTAATAACAAGTCAAATTGATTCGGAGAACAACTGTGAAAGAAGGCAGTTTAGATGCGCCTGTGCGGCACAACGTATTGTGGCAAGAAGAAGAATTTTACGATGAAGAGAAACTCGATGAAGAGCTAAGACGAGTTTTCGATATATGCCACGGATGCCGCAGATGCTTCAATCTATGCGATAGTTTTCCAAAACTTTTCGATCTTATCGATGAGTCTGATTCGGGCGAACTTGACAGCGTAGAAAGTGCAGATTTCAAACCCATCGTTGATGCATGCACTCTGTGTGACATGTGTTTTCTTACAAAATGTCCTTACGTTCCCCCGCACGAATTTAACCTCGATTTCCCCCACTTAATGCTCCGTTATCGGGCAATCGAGTTTAAAAAGGGTGAAATCGGTTTGACAACTAAAGAACTCACAAAAACTGATAGAAACGGTAAACTGCTGGGAGCTGTTTCACCTCTCGCTAACTGGGCTTCAGACACATCAAACTCGCTTACAAGAGGAGCGTTAGAGATGACAACTAAAGTTCACCGTGAAGCAGCATTGCCAAAATTCCATAAAAATTCGTTTGTAAGTCTGACGGAAAAGCATAAACCAGATGTTAACGAAGATGCTCCAGCATTTGGCCGAAAAGCCGTAATCTATGCGACGTGTTTTGTGAACTATAATAACCCTGATATTGGAAACTCTGCCCTAAGCGTCTTAGCCCTAAATGGTGTAGACACCCAAGTTGCGTATCCTAGTTGTTGTGGTATGCCGCAGCTGGAACATGGGAATATTGAAGAAGTAGCCGCGGCCGCCAAGAAAGTAGCAGCAGAACTAAAAACCTTTATTGATGAAGGCCGAGATATCATAGCATTGACACCCTCGTGTGCGCTGATGCTTAAATTTGAATGGCCACTTATCGTACCAGACGATGCCGACGTCAAAGCCTTGGCCGCCTCGACATATGACATTGACGAGTATGTTGTAGACATAGCAAAAAAAGAAGGCCTTACCCCAGGCCTCAAACCGCTTGATGGTAACGTCGCTCTTCATCAAGCTTGTCACAGTCGGGCACAAAACTTTGGTCAAAAATCAGCTGAAATGCTTAACTTTATTCCTGATTTATCCTTAAACGTCATAGAAAGATGCTCCGGACATGGTGGATCATGGGGAATGATGAAGGATAACTTTAAGACAGCAATTAAAGTTGGAAAACCAGCAGCTAGACAAGCTTCAAAAGCGAGCCCCAAATATGTCGTATCTGGATGCCCTCTGGCTGGCGAGCATATCCTCCAAGGTATAGATTTCCTTGGTAATTCAGACAAGAGACCAAAAAGTGCAAACCATCCAATAGAGATATTAGCCAAGGCATATAATCTATAACATTCATTCTGTGTACCTAATAAGGGTTATTATCAATGAACTCACGAAAAATTGAAAAAAAAGATGTGCTAGACCTCGATAGCTTTGCAGCCATACGGAAAACAAAAAGAGCAGAAATAACCGAGATAAAGAAGCATAGAAGGGTCCCTGTTGGCCCAGACGCTACTTTTTACTTCGAAAGTTATGACACAATGTGGTGGCAGATACACGAAATGCTCTTTATAGAAAAAGGGGGAGACGAACAGGTGAATGACGAACTTGAAGCCTATAACCCACTGATTCCCCAAGGAGACGAGCTAGTAGCCACATTAATGTTTGAGATAGACGACCCTGCTCGACGGAAGGACTTGTTAATGAAGTTAGGCGGTGTAGAGGAAATGTGCTTTCTGGAGGTCGGCCAAGATAAAATCAAGGCTGACGCGGAGACTGATGTGGATAGAACGAGCGCACAAGGCAAAGCCTCTTCTGTTCAATTCTTACATTTCAAACTTTCTTCCCGTCAACTCGATTTGATAAAACAAAAAGACACGTCAATTACCTTATCTATTGAGCATCCTGAATATGGACATAGTGCCAAAATTCAAGGTAAGACAAGAGAGGCTCTGCTAAAAGATTTTATTTAGTTGAACAAGAGTTGTATCAAAGTGCAGCCATTTAATCGTTGGCATCCACACCCCATATACTTTGCCGTCCAATCCAACCTTCGTATGATCCACCTTCGACTAAACACCACGCACCAGAACATTTTTCAAGGCGCAGAATGACGCCAGGTTCCAACAAAGCTACTGTTTTTGCTGTCTTTTGGGGCTCTTTCTTTAATTGTTGTATCGCACCGGTGACTACTGCACGCCTGCGCCCAGAGAGCATACGTTGATGAACCCACCCTTCTATTCCTTCGAAATCTCTAATTTTTCGCCATGTGTCGGACTCAGCTATAATTTGAACCGGTAACGTTTTTCTTTGAAAAACCCATTTTATTGGGTACCTCGTACCTGGTCCCGCCCGCACATTCACTTTCGAAGAATTCATTGAAACAAAACGGGGAACACGCAGTCCAGTTTCTTTACCCAAATCTGCGTTAGCTAGTACGGGCATAGCAATAAGTAAAATACACAAGAAGCATTTTGTTATTGCATACCGCATATGGAAAATCTCTTTTTTTACTTAGGTTATATCTTTAATGCTAGAAGCATCACCACATAATACGCAATCTAAACGTCTTTTATATCGTATTTTTCTGAACTGCATATTCATAGCATCAAAAATTAATAACTTCCCCGACATGGTCTCACCCAAACCAATGATTTCTTTTAAAACCTCGGTTGCCTGAAGTGTACCGATAACGCCTGCAACAGAACCAAGTATCCCAACATCCTCACATCTATTATTGCTATTTGCCGATGGAGCGTTTGGAAAAAGGCATCTGTAACACGGTTCATCGCGTTTGCTTTTCAAGCCTGATCGAAATGTAGTCAATTGTCCTTCAAAACGAAGAAGCGCGCCAGAAACAACAATTTTACCATTTAGATAAGCTGCGTCATTAATGAGATATCGCGTTTCAAAATTGTCACTGCCATCAACAATCAGATCATACTCTCTAATTATTTCTTGAATATTTGCAGCGGTGAGACGCTGTTTATATGTCCTCACGTTTATAGTGGGATTTATCTGGGAAAGCGTTTCACGAGCAGAGTCAACCTTTGGCGCGCCAATTTTTGATGTCGCATGGATAATCTGGCGTTGCAAGTTGGATAGGTCAACGATGTCATCATCTATTATCCCAATTGTCCCAATACCAGCAGCAGCTAGATAAACTGCTACTGGGGATCCGAGGCCACCTGCTCCCACACATAAAACCTTAGCCGAAAGAAGCTTATCTTGACCTTCTTCACCCACCTCATCCAGTATCAAGTGCCTTGCATAACGCTGAAACTGCTCCTCGCTAAGTTCCTTCATTACGACATACTACCCTCTAAATTTTTAGACACCCCGGTTGACCCATAACCCCCTAAACCACGGCCACTTTCATCTAGTGCTTCCACTTCCTGAAACTTTACTTGCTCTACCTTTGTGAAAACCATTTGCGCTATCCTATCACCTCTTTCAAGGAAAAACGTTTCACTTCCTTGATTGATTAGAAGAACCGAAACTTCACCTCTATAGTCAGAGTCGATAGTACCCGGCGAGTTTAAAACCGTGACACCATATTTTAATGCTAGCCCTGACCGTGGTCGAACCTGTCCCTCGTAGGTTCGCGGAATAGAGAAAGCAAAACCAGTGGGGATTAAAAGTCGCGCGCCAGGATAAATTGAGGCAGAACCCTCAATAGCAGCAGGAAGGTCAATGCCCGCACTGCCGTCCGTCTGATATTTGGGTAAGGGTATGCCCTCTGAATGCGGCAGTCGTTTTATATCAATTGTATTACTCAAGCTTAGACGCGACCAATTTCATCAATAATCTTTTTTGCCAAATATCTCGCCACATCCTCTTTTTTCATAACGGGCCACTCCTCGGTTTCTTTTTTTGAAATAAAGTGAATAGCGTTATGATCTCCTCCAAAGGTTTGAGTCCCCATCGCAACATCATTTGCCAAGATCCAGTCGCAATTTTTTTCTTTTTGCTTCCGTATTCCGTTGTGAAGAATATCTTCAGTCTCAGCCGCAAAACCAATTACTAGGTCTGGCCTATTGTTATCAGCGTTAGATAACGTTTTTAGAATATCGGGGTTCTGACTTAGACTTAAAGTCTCATAGTTGATATTTTTTTGTTTCTTAATCTTTTGATCGGATTTATTAGCTACCTTCCAATCCGCCACCGCAGCTGCACAAACAGCTATATCAACGGGTAGGGATTCCATGCAATGAGCCAGCATCTCGTCTGCCGTCTCAACCTTTAGGACTCGCATACCACTTGGAACAGGAAGATTGGTCGGCCCCGTGACTAACGTCGTTTCTGCACCAGCTGCAGCAAGGGCTTCCGCAATAGAATACCCTTGCTTACCAGAAGATCTGTTAGCAATAAAGCGAACAGGATCAATTGGCTCGCGTGTTGGGCCTGCCGTGACTAAAGCCGTTTTACCTAAGAGAGCTCGATTTGGTTGTAATATTGATTGGATAGCATTAACAATTTCGGTTGGCTCAGACATCCGCCCTAAGCCATACTCGCCGCACGCCATTTCACCTTCATTTGGACCAATAAATTTAATATTCCGATCCTTTAAAGTGAATATATTTTCCTGAGTTGCCGCATGATCCCACATCCGAACATTCATCGCTGGGGCAACGATAACGGGCTTATCCGTTGCCAATACAACAGTTGAAGCTAGGTCATCACAGATTCCTAAGCGCATCTTTGCTAAAAAATTGGCGGTTGCAGGAGCAACTACAATTAGATCAGAATTACGAGACAGCTGAATATGCCCCATTTCAGATTCATCCGTTAGAGAGAATATATCAGAATAAACTCTGTCCTCGGTCAACGCCTGCAAACTAAGAGGTGTAACAAACTCGGTCGCTGATTTTGTCAATATTGCTCTAACTTCTCCACCTGCAGTGCGAATTTGACGAACTAACTCCAATGATTTAAACGCTGCAATACCTCCCGTTACTATTAGGAGAATACGCTTCCCTTTAAGCATTTTCATCCCTCCTGCAAATAACGTTTAAACAAAAAAATTAACTAATCGTATTACAATGTAACAATTCTAGCTTGCTGTATCGAGCGATACTCTGCGTCGGTATTTATAGACCCGTCCGCAATACGGACATTCTATCTCATTCTCTTGTCCTATCTGCAAGAAGACCCTTGGATGACCAAGCGGTCCACCACCTCCATCACATGCAACAGTCTTTGAATCCGTTTCCAATATCTCAACCGGTTTCGGCATTTATTCATTCCTCAGTTATTAATTGCCGGTGGCAATTAAGTCTTTTATCCAGTAATAAATCAACCGTCAAATAAAGTCCTGTTCACTTCTTAAAGCGAAATAACAGAATTTCTCGCTCAAGCTCATTTACTATAAAGATTCGAAACTTCTACTTTTAACCTTACTTTTTATTTTAAGTGTGACTTCCAAACTCTACTACATGAATTTTTAGGGGGAAAGTCAGTGTCTAGGGTGTTTGTGGGCGAAGTGGTGCAATTTACGATAAAAACAATGCTTACAAAATGGATAAGACCTAAAGCAAAAACTAAAAATCCTTGGATAGGATAAATTTTATTGTTAAAACAAGGATATCTAATTGCTATCACAATTAAGTACAGCTATCAGCCGCCTTTAGCACTCGTAGCTCAGCTGGATAGAGCGCTGCCCTCCGAAGGCAGAGGTCAGAGGTTCGAATCCTCTCGGGTGCGCCATTATTGTAGGGATCTCCATTCAAACTAGCCTAAAGATACGGGTGTATTTTGCCGGCCATAAAGTCGAAATTGATCTCCCCTACTAAGCACGAAAAGTATCCAACCGTTACGCTAAAAGGCCCAGTTTTCGGTATTGTTTTAAGTTAAACTTATTTGTTTATTAAGTATCATTTGAACCGCACGTAAACTCGATATTATCAATTTCATCTAAAATGAATTTGGGTAATTCCAACAACGGCTCACTGGCTGCTCTCTTTATGACATCCTTGGATAGATAATCACATATTTCTTCCGAATATAAAATTCTATCTTCATCTGATAAGTCTTGAAAAAGACTTTCAACTTGGAACTTTTCCACAAAATGCTCTTTTATTTTTTTTAAGAGGTTAGACAGCACGTCTCTATGCCACCTTTCAACAATCTCTGGCGGAACAAATCTTTCCGCTGAAATAAAGTGATCCCAAACCTTTCTTGCGTAAACAGCGTCAAAATAATCATATTCACCTCTATCAATTTTATACTTTAATCTGCGCTTAGCCACATCTGGTGATTCATTAAAAATATGCTTGATATCTAACTGACTCGTTAAAATTTTAGTAAAGGCTACTTCAGGTTCCCTCACGAAATATGCCCCATTTTTTGTTTCTCTATGAATTTGTTTTTTCATCCAAATCCTCATCACCTATAGACTTAAGCAAAAATTAGTTAATATGTGCGATCGCTGTAAAACAAGTAGTTCGTGATATAATTTTGTAAATGCAGCTTGATCAAAAACAAGTCTCTTGGTATGTATACTTATAGTTTCATATAGTTTGCTATTACTTACATATACTTGCATATAGTTTATAAATAAATCAGATACTCTAAATGTCATATCTCAAATTTTGAAATTTAACGAATAAGGTTAGCTACAGTTCTTAAAGGTCGCAGTCTCAGAAGCCCTAAATATTGCCATTGATGCTCAAAAAAACGGGCGCATCTCAGACGCCGAACGGATTTACTTAGACATATTACTTAATTTTCCGTCCCACCCTGATGCTTTGCATAATCTGGGGGTCTTAGTTCTTAGCAGAGGCGATAAACAGAAAGCTCGCAACTATTTCAATCGATCAATCGCTACTAATCCAAAGGTAAAACAATTTTGGCTAAGCTACCTTAATTTGTTAATTGACTCAGGTAACCTAGGAAAGGCAAAGGAAGTATTTAGCCAAGCAGAATACATCGGCATCACAAATGATCCCTTTGTAAATATTCGGAGAGCGCTCGGATTGACTGGAAACGAGATGCAGCCGACATATGTCACAGCACTTGACTCTGGTTCGCTATCAACCAAGGAGGTCGCAGCAAAAGTTAAAGTTCATAGGGACACCCTACTACGTTGGTTGCGGAATGGGTCTATACCGGAACCTAAAAGAGATCATCGAGGGTGGCGCAAATTTTCCCATGCTGAATTAACAGCCATAATAAAATTTACGCAAATAGGGTCGTCTAAAACAGACGTCGCTATTGATAGCGGACCAAAACAAACGACAAAATGGATATCGCTTTAGACCAACCTGTTATGTACAACTTACCAGTCCTCAACAATCGAACAGTCTTTTTAGTTTTATTAACTAGCTCTTTGTGAAAATGATGCCTACCGGTGCCAAACCGTCAATTTCAATATCTATTCGACATGGCTTTTCTATAAAAACAGTCTGTACGACACTTCCTAACATAACAAACGAACCAGCTAAAATTGGCGCTCCCAATTTTGCACGATGGTTGGCAATCCACGCCAACGCTTCAAAGGGATTTCCCAAAATATCTGCGCCGTGTCCCTTTGAAATTTCAAAGCCATCAACCTTTATAATACCCGAAATAGATTGCAAATTTAAATTTTTCCAGTTCTTAAGCTCCTCGCCTAATACAACCCCAGCATTGAAAAAGTTATCCGCTATTAAGGTCGCCGCATTCAATTG
>ENA-OSEY01002281-OSEY01002281.1-marine-metagenome-genome-assembly--contig:-NODE-2281-length-12505-cov-4.032024_pt1 | contig 12505 bp, 11 predicted proteins | sample MGYA00248465_ERZ534230 | MGnify/ENA primary metagenome ERZ534230 (study PRJEB26409, sample SAMN06344110) | marine metagenome | isolation source: Sea water from surface | place: Atlantic Ocean:Southern... | reverse complement strand
CATGGACACCATCGCATCCGCGACGGTGCTCGCATCGATGATCGGGACCCGCGCGAGGGCGACCGGGATCCACGTCGACAAGACCTCATCCAGGATGCTGGCAAGGACCGGGATGGCCTTCCGGAGGATGGACCCTCGGAGGCCCACCCTCCCGAGATCACTGTGCGGGATCGTCGCCGTGGATGTGGGGGGCCCATCCCAACTCGGCATCACCCTGCCAGTGGACGTGCCCCTGTTCATCGTCGATCACCATGCGAACTCGTCTGACCAGTGGCCAGACCACGCCATTGCCCCCGACTCCCGGGCCTCTTCCACATGTGAGATGGTGCTTGACATCCTCCTGTCAAGGTCAACCACATTGAGTGCAGAATGGGCGGAGATGCTGTACGCCGGAATCGTGACAGACACGGGGAGGTTCAGACATGGGTCTTCCAGTGGCCTCAGGGCCGCGGGGAGGCTCATAGGTGCCTCGGACATAGACACGGACGACATACTCACCACCATAGAGGGGAGTGGCATGCCCCCAGACCAGAGGAAGCGGATCCTCAGGTCCATGACTGGAATGGAGATCCACCACTGTGGGGGATTGCTCGTCACGACAACGACGGGGGGCAGCCACGAGTCCAGGATAGCCAGCTCCATGGTCGGCTCGGGTGCGGACGCATCGATCGTCTCAAAGACGCTAGACGAGGGTGGTCTGAGAATCACCTCACGAGCATCACAGGCCGCGGTCCGAGCCGGTGTCGACCTCGGTGAGGTCATGTCCTCCATGGCATCCTCGAAGGGGGGACAGGGCGGAGGGCACGCCGGGGCGGCTGGCTGGTCCGGCGACCTCGCAACGAGCGAGGCCTTTGCATACATACTCGCATCTATAGGGGCGCAGGCCAGGGGTGGGAGCGATGAGTGAGCTCTCCCTCGACGAGGCACTGGCGTTGGATGCGACAGGTTCCATGCAGCCAGAGTCGAGGATCTCCCTCTCGCCACTCAGGCGGGACTTCCTCTTGATGGCTCGAACGATATCCGAGGATGGTGCGGTGGAGGCCCTTAGCCTCTCAGAGGAGATCCTCGATCGGTCAAGGTCCGGCGACGAGCGGGACCCCGAGGTCGAGGCCCGAGTCAGGCTAGATAGGGCGCTGATAGGGGCGGTCGAGGAGGAGAGGGTCGGCCATGAGCTCCGCTGGGCCACGGACAGGCTAGCCACCCTCCGACCGGGGTCCCCGGGCCACGCGCTCGCCCTGTTGAACCTCGCATCATGGCATGCCTCCATCGGGGAGACCATGATGGCACTGGCCGTCCACAGCGAGATAACCACCGCCTCCAAGCACCCGAACGACCTCGTCGCCCTATCAAGGCTCGAGGTCGGCAGGCTGCACCAGAAGATCGGAGACGTCCCATCGTCCCTCAGGCACCATTGGTCCTCCGCGTCCAGGTTCTCGGCTGAGGGCATGATAGGCGAGGAGGCAATCGCGCTCCTCGAGTGGCTCGACTTGGCTCTGGACTTCCTGTCCGAGGACGCAGAAAGGATGGGGGACGTCATCGCGAACACGATGCCAAGGACGAACCTCGAGCCCTCCGAGGCAAAGGTACACCCAGACGACGTCCTCGAAGCGGGATTGAGACTCGCCGGAATCATCCTAGATGACCCATCAGGAGAAAAGAGGCCGGACATAGGGCTGCTCGTAGACGCGGCCCATTGCATCTCCTCCAACGAAATCGCCGAGTCCCTGAGGGAGAAGGTCGGATCGATGCAGGATGCACAGGTCATCGAGTGGGTTCAGGAACTCGAGCTCAATGGCTCGGAAACCGACCAATCGTGATCGATGGCCCTCTGTATCTCACTCTCTCCCCAGTCCTGAAGCTCGGGGATCTCCAGGCACCATCCGACCTCGACGATGGCGTGGTCGCTGCTCTCCCAGCCGATCGGGCTGGGCTCATCGTCGACGACTATCCTGACCAGGTCGCCATTCTCGAAGAAGTCACTCTGGATGTGCGTCGCCTTGCCGAGGAGACCAGTCTCTTCGAACAGCTCCCTCAGGGCAGCCTCCTCAGGCCGCTCACCGTCTTCGACCCATCCGCCAGGCAGCTCCCAACCCCTCTGGGAGTTCCTGACCATTACCCATGCCCGGAGATCGTCCTCCGAGGGTGCGGATGAGAGTACCCACCCTAGTGCAAAACGCTTGACCATCACATCATCTCCGAGATCTCTTGGAGTAACTCCTCGGCACCCTCTTGGCCCTCTGTTGCCCTCCTCCTCGCGAGGAAGAAGGCCTCATTCAACCTTCCCTCGTCCAGGAGCATGGTGATCGGGTCAACATCTCCTCCCACGGCCTCTGAATCCTCTTGTTCCCCATTCCCCGCATCGACGTTTGCATATCGCTGCAGCCCCTCTAGGAAGGCCGATCGTGACTCCACCGCTGGGCGACTCCATGCCCTGCCAGTTTGTCCGTCCATGATGTCCGCCATCCTTTCCATGTACCTGTCCTTCTCCCCGCACGGTGGATAGGCGACTTGGGCTTGGTCATAGCAGTGCCACGCACGATCGCTCTCCCCCCTCCTCTCGTGTATCCTGCCGAGCTTGGTCCAGGCCTCGTGGTTCATTGGCCTCTGTGAGAGCAGGATTGGGGCGTGAACGAGGTACTCATCCTCCATCCCCTTGGAGAGTAGCCTCTCCAACCTCCTGGAGTAGAGGAGGTTCGCCCTTGGATCCGTGAAGTCCAGCGACCTCACCTTGGCAAGGAACTCGTCTATGGGCTTGTCCTCCTCCAACCATCGGTCGGGGTCGAGCGGGTCTATCCTGAGTGCCTCCCCCAGTATCGCGTTCCCATGCTCTAGCATGTCCACCTCGATCAGGAGGTCTGTGAGTGCGGGGTCCCTGCCTAGCACGCTGAAGAGGTCCTTGAGGCATGAGAATACCCCTCCTGCATCGCCCAGAGATATCCTCGAGCGTACCAACACCTTCCAATTCATCGGATCGGTGAAGTCGTGGAGAACGGCCTTGGCGGCCATCTGCTCTGCCCATACGATGTCCGAGTCACCCCCGTTCTCCAAGAAGCGCTCCGCCTGCACACGGTACCTCGTACCTAGGCTCCTGCGTGGGTGGAGAAGCTTGGCGCCGATGGACTTGTCGGGGATGCCGCTCATACGGCACTCCTGAAGGCGGACTCGTCTTGATGGTTCTTGATCGTGGCATCCATGCCGATCTTGCTCGTCCTACCATCGTCATACCTGCTGGGGTCGAGGGAGGACCCCTTCTGGTCGCTGAGGATGATCGTGTCCCTGTCGGGCTGCCATCGAGTCATGAGGGCCCACTCCACTCTGACGGGGTCGGCGATGTCGATGTCCGTGTCAACCACGACGACCTGCTTCATCGAACCATGCCCGTCTATTGCCGCCTCGATGGCTCTCCTGCCATCCCCCTCTTTCTCGGGTTTGATCTGGACCACTGCGGCGAGCCACCCTGAGCCACCATCGGTGAGGTGGACATCAGTGCATTCCACGACCTCGGATACGGCCTTCTTGATGGTGGGGGCCCTAGGTAGCCCCATGAGTGTGCGATGCTCCCTCTCTGCCGGTATCAGTGCATGGAAGACTGCCCTGTCTCGGTGGTGGACGGCGTCGTAGGCGATCACCGCCTCCTGCCGCACATCGTCCAAGGTACCTGTTATGTCCACATAGGGACCTTCGTCGCTCTTGTCGGCGGTGATGCGGGCCTCCATGGCGTACTCCGAGTCGGCCGGGACTTGGATGCCGTTCGACAGCGTTACGACCCTGAGCGGCTTTCCGTAGATTCTCCTGTGGAGGGCCGCAGCAACCCTGATCTCGTCGATGTGCTCCTTGAAAGACATGGCCGCTGCCAGGAGCACGGTCGGGTCTGGTGCGTTCACGACGCATATGGACACCTCATCGCCGCTAGAGTGGGCAGAGTCCACCATGGTCTTGAGGTGACGGGGCACGAACCTGGAGACCGTCGTGGTCGAGTCCCTTAGGAACTGCCTGTGGAAGGATGCGTTCCTGATGCCCCCGTGTTGTGCGATGATGATCGAGGCGGACTGGTACCTCCCTCGATCGGCCCTGTGCTGCCACGGGATCGGGATGGCCTCGAGGTTGACGGTCTCCTGTGTGTTCTGCAGGACCTCGGCCTCAGAGGCGGGGACCTCGACCGGGTCCTCCGGGTTGTCCATGGCCCAGGCGAGGATGTCGATGAGCTCCCCGGGGCCGATGGAGAATGCCTCGCACAGGCGCTCTCGGACCAATACGTTGGCAGCGGTCCTGTGGCCCGGGCACTCGATGATGTCCTCAAAGAGCAATGGGATGTGTCCGCTGGAGTAAGAGGCGTCCAAGACACCGTGTTTCACTGAAATCGGAGACTCGTGCAGGTGGGCTCCCTCGAGCAGGTCCCTGAAGGCCATGCCCCTCCGTTCGGAGTGACGCGCTTGAATGTTGAGGGGGTAATATGCGGGTTCGCCCCGCTTGGGCTCCTGCAACACTCTCTTATACCCCGGGCAAGTCGCCCGGCCTGCTTAGAGGTGCGACACTTGGGTCAAGGCTTGTTTTCAGGACCGAAGATGAAGGGTGATCGTAAGAAGTTCAGGTGGAAGGAGCGCAAGTTCAAGCAACGCCAGGACAAGCGAAAGGCCGGAGGCGTCCTGAAGCACGACCCACTCATGGGAAGCACCCAAGCGAAGGGCATCGTAGTCGAGAAGGTAGGGATCGAGGCCAAGCAACCGAACTCCGGGATCAGGAAGGCGGTGAAGATCTCCCTCATCAGGACAGGGAACAAGCTGACCGCCTTCGCGCCGGGGGACGGCGCCATATCCTTCATCGACGAGCACGACGAGGTCATGGTCGAGGGGATCGGCGGAAGAATGGGCAGGTCATACGGTGACCTACCTGGTGTCAGGTTCAAGGTGATCAAGGTCAATGGCGTCTCGTTGGACGAGATGGTTCGTGGTCGCAAGGAGAAGCCCGTCAGGTGATGCCCATGAGCGACGAGGAAGCACCAGTCGAGCAGGCGGCCATCGCAGGCATCGGCACGAAGGTGTTCGGGAAGTGGGACGCGACCGAGGTCGTCTGCAGCGACCCCGGCATCGCACCGTACGTCAACCTCACAACCATCGGAACCCCACACAGCGGAGGAAGGCACGCTCGTGTCTACTTCGGCAAGGCCAAGCTGTCCATCATCGAGAGGTTCATCAACAGCCTGATGAGGACCGGCAAGTACGCCGGCAAGAAGCAGCACTGCGCCAAGGCGTTCGAGTCCGCACTCGATGCCATGGCCGAGAGGAAGGGCGAGAACCCGCTCCAGCTCTTCATCGACGCCGTCGTCAACTCAGCCCCCTGCGAGGAGATCACCCGCATCAAGTTCGGTGCCGTGAGCCAACCCAAGGCCGTCGACTCCTCCCCGAGCAGGAGGCTCGACACCGCCCTAAGGAACCTCGCCAAGGGCTGCGCGGCCGCCACTGCCAAGAGCACCCGAACCCTCACCCAAGGCATCATCTCGGAGCTCAGCAAGGCATCCGACGGCGACATAGCCTCGTTCGCAGTCTCGAAGCGCGAGGAAGTCGAGCGAATCGCAGCATCCGCCAGATGAGCATTCTACCCCAAATTCGGGGCATCCCCGAGGTCGGCTTTATGAACCACTCTCCGGTGGCCCGGTTCGTCGGTGGTCTGCTAAATGGGACGTAAGGAAGACAACATAAAGAGAGCAACAGAAGTAATGCACGACAGGGAGCGGATTCGCAACCTCGCCATCGCTGCCCACATCGACCACGGGAAGACCACGCTCTCGGACAACCTGATCGCGGGGGCCGGCATGATGTCGGAGGACCTCGCAGGGAAGTCAAGGGTCCTCGACTTCGACGAGCAGGAGTCCGCCCGTGGAATCACGATCAACGCCGCATCGGCCTCGATGGTCCACGACGTCTCGGGCGACGACTACCTGATCAACCTCATCGACACGCCCGGCCACGTCGACTTCGGCGGGGACGTCACCAGGGCCATGAGGGCCGTCGATGGCTGCATCATCCTCGCATGCGCGGTCGAGGGCACCATGCCCCAGACCGAGACCGTCGTCAGGCAGGCCCTGAAGGAGAAGGTGCGACCGGTCCTGTTCATCAACAAGGTCGACCGGCTCATCAACGAGCTCCAGATCGACGGGCCCGAGATGATGAAGCGGTTCGAGGCCATCATCACCAAGGTCAACAACCTCATCTCGACGTTCGCGCCAGACTCCCTGAAGAAGGAGTGGAGGGTCTCCGTCGAGAAGGGGACCGTGGCCTTCGGGTCAGCCTACTACAACTGGGGCATGTCCGTGCCATTCATGGCGAAGAAGGGCATCAACTTCACGCAGATCTTCGAGTACTGCAGGAACGACCAGCAGAAGGAGCTCTCCAAGAAGGCACCAGTCCACGAGGTCCTGCTCGACATGGCCGTCGACAAGCTGCCATCCCCCATCGAGGCCCAGGTCTACAGGATACCCAACATCTGGCAGGGCGACCTGGAGTCCGTCCAGGGGAAGTCCATGATCGAGTGCGACGAGAACGGACCGCTCTCGCTCATGATCACCAAGATATGGATGGACCCCCACGCCGGCGAGGTCGCCGTCGGACGGGTCTACTCAGGCCAGATCAAGCAGGGCGAGAGCGTGTGGGCGCTCGGTGGCGCCAAGGCAGAGAGGGTCCAGCAGGTGGCCATGATGGTCGGTGGCGACAGGATCTCCGTCCCGACGGTCACCGCTGGCAACATAGCCGCCATCACGGGCATCAGGAGCGCCGCAGCGGGCGTCACCGTCGTCCGCGACCCGGAGTCCACGCCCTTCGAGGCCATCAGGCACTACTCAGAGCCTGTGGTCACGAAGGCCATCGAGCCGCTCGCCATGAAGGACCTGCCGAAGTTCATCGGCGCGATGTCCAGCCTCGCGAAGGCCGACGCGTCCCTCTCGGTCAGCACGAACAGCGAGACGGGCGAGGCGCTCCTCGCCGGCATGGGGGAGCTCCACCTGGAGATCACCATCTACAGGCTCGAGGAGGAGCACGGCATCAAGGTCAAGCAGAGCGACCCGATCGTCGTCTACAGGGAGTGCATCCAGTCCCAGAACGACGGATCGCCGTTCGAGGGGAAGTCCCCCAACCGCCACAACAGGTTCTACGTCGAGACCGAGCCACTGCCGCCCGAGGTCATCCAGGCCATGAGGGAGGGCGAGTTCGGTGATGGCACCGTGAGGAACAAGGACGCCAAGGAGGTCGGCGACAAGTTCGCGACCTATGGCCTCAACAAGGACCTGATGAGGAAGATATACGCCATCAGCGGCACCAACGTCCTCGTCAACGACACCAAGGGTATCCAGAACCTCCACGAGACCAGGGAGCTCATCATCGAGGGGTTCAACGAGGTCTGCAAGAAGGGCCCACTCGCAGAGGAGCCCCTCATGGGCGTCATGGTCAGGCTGACCGACGCCAAGCTCCACGAGGACGCCATCCACCGTGGCCCGGCCCAGACCATACCCGCGGTCAGGAACGCCATCAGGGGAAGCCTCGTCAGGTCGAGGCCAGTCATACTCGAGCCGATCCAGAACATCAGGATCGACGCGCCCAACGACGTCATCGGTGGCGTGACCCGCGAGGTCACCAACCGCCGAGGCATCATCGAGGACATGCCGGTCGACGGGGGCACCGCCTCCGTGATCGGGAAGATGCCCGTCGGCGAGACCTTCGGGTTCTCCAACGACATACGGGCCGCCAGCCAGGGGAGGGCCGTGTGGAACACCGAGAACGCCGGGTTCGACATCCTGCCGATGAGCCTGTTCGAGAAGACCGTCGGTGACATCAGGGAGAGGAAGGGGCTCAAGCCCGAGGTACCCGGAGAGGCGTACTACTCCGACTGAGCCTACTGGATCCTAGCCATCTGGAAGTCGGTGATGGTCCTCAGGACCTGAAGGCTGTCCGACTCGTCGATCCTGTCGAGGGCCTGATGGGCGGCCTCGTGGTACTCGAGCGCCCTCTTCCAGCCGTACTCGAGGCTCCCGGACTCCTCGAGGTCGTTGACAGCTGCCGCGATCATCTCCTCCGTGGCGTCCTCGTTGCCGTAGGCCGCCTCGAAGGCGGGCATGGCCTTGCCGCTCGAGAGGGCGTGCAGGGCGATGATGGTCCTCTTCCCGCTGGATATGTCCGAGCCCGAGGTCTTGCCGAGCGTGGCTGTGTCGGACCTGAGGTCGATGACGTCGTCCATGATCTGGAAGCAGAGCCCGAGCATGAGCCCCCACTCGGACATCGTCTCGACGACCTCGTCAGATGCACCTGCGATTATGGCGCCCGTCCTGGCGCACATCTCGAACATGGCGCTAGTCTTGCCCTCGATCATGGACATGTAGTCCTCCTCGGACACGTGATCCCGCTCCTCGAACTCGAAGTCCTCCTGCTGCCCCTCGGAAACGCGGCGGACCATCTCGCCAATGCTCTTTACGAGCGGTCTGAGCTGCTCGTCGTCGATGTGCGTCGAGTCGGCCATCATCTCGAAGCTGAGGGCTAGCATGGCATCACCGGCGTTGATTGCGGTGGAGTCATCGAACTCGACGTGTACGGCCCTCAATCCCCTCCTGACTGGGTCCTGGTCCATGATGTCGTCATGGACGAGGGTGAAGTTGTGGATGATCTCAATGCAGGCGCCTAGGACGTAGTGACCCTCATGACCTCGGCCCACGGCTTGACCCACGAGCATCGGCAGCATGGCCCGGAGCCTCTTCCCCCCTCCTTTGAACAGGTGGCTCATGGCCGCGTGCAGCCTCTTCTGTGTGATCTTCCCCAGTCCGTTCTGGATGTGCTGCTCGGCCTTCTCCCTGTGGTTGGAGAGGTCCGAGAGTATGGCGTCCGTGTCACCTGGTTTGAGGGAGAGTCTGCTGAACCTGAGTATTTCTTTGCTCCTGGATCGCATTGCATCATCGATGTCTGTTCCCTCTGGGAGGTAGGACTTGACGATCGCCTTGAACCAGGGTGCGACGACCTCGCCTCCCCATCGACCCTCCTGTGAGACCATGCGACGCAGCTCGTCCATGTCGACCCACTCGTGCGCCCCGATCTCATTGGGGTTCGGGGCGACCTCGACATCCGCCCTGACCAAGAGGACGTGGTCTATCTCCCGTTCGACCCACTCCGAGTCCCACCTGGAGCTGTACATGAATCGGCCCACGGGGTTGTAGTCCCAATCGGAGGAGATCGAACTCGGTATGCCCAGCTCCTGCTCCATCTTCCGAATGGCAGCATCCACGACGGACTCCTCTGTGCCGCCATCGAGCATCAATGGGTGGCTGCAGCAGCTGTTGGCCCACACGGATGGGAAGGTGATCTTGCTCGAGGCACGCTTCTGGACGAGCAACTCGTCCTTGGAGTTGAACAGGAGCACGGAGAAGGCCCTGTGTAGGCTTCCGGCCATGTAGTGGGACTCGAGCTTGGAGAGGGAACCGATCGCAACATCCTCGTTGTCGACGAGTATGCACGACTCGCTCATCATGGAAGTCTGATCTGAGTCCTTGCCATCGAGCGCTGCCTCCATGCCCCCACCTCTTGATGCCTCATTCATGACTCTTGGCCCTCTTGAACACGGTGCCTGTGAATTCCTCCCCTGCGAAGAGCCTCCTCATGTTCTCCACATCGAGGCCATTCACGAATACGACCTTCGGGCCTGAGGAGGAGATCCTCTTGCTGACATCCACCTTCAGGGACATCCCGCCCGTGACGTCCTTGTCGCCATCTAGCGTGGTCGTGTAGCTCGCTTCCGAGTTGTACTCCCCGATCAACCGGGCGTCTGGGTCCTTCGGGTCCTTGTCATAGAGTCCATCGATCCCATTGAGCAGGAAGACTGCCATGTCCATGTCATCCGCCTCCAGTGCGAGCCTCTCCATCAGGTGATCCCCAGAGAGGATGCCGAATCGCATGTCGCCATCCACGTCGACGACGTCGCCGAACGTCACGTGGACCTTCCCGGGGGCCTCGAACCGTCCAATATCGCCGGTGAAGGTCGAGCCCGTACCCTTGGCCCACTCCCTAGGGGGATGGGTCTGGCAGTCGATGCCATGCTCCCTCAATATGTCCAGAACCATCCCATTGAGGTTGATCATCGACGCCCTGACGCTGTCGACCGCCTGCATTTGCTCCGTGGTTCTCTCTGGGTCGTACCCATCCGCCAATCCGGCCTGCTTGGCCTCGATGTGCCCGAAGGACCCGGCCCCATGCACGATCGTGACCCTCCTTCCTTCAGATGCCATCTCCTTGAGTATCGATGCCAATGGCATGAGGGCCTCAGGCCTGAAGGTATGGATCTGGTCCTTGTCGGTGATGAGGGCCCCACCGAGTTTGATGATGACCCCGCCCATGGTGACCCACCTGAGATGACACATTTGAGTGCGACGTCGACCACAGGTTCATCCGTGGCTTCCAACCCGATTCCCCTATGACACGGGACTCGGACCTGTCCAGGTTCAAGCGCTGGCTCCAAGCCCGGATCGAGGACGTGGATGGGATAGAGGACCCCGATGAGCGCAAGATCACCTTGAGGCGCCTGAACTCCGCCCTCCACGAGGCCCAGAGCTTCTCGGACCTGGTCGCCCTATCGAGCGGTCTGATCGCCGATCCCTTCGTCGAGAAGGAGTCGAACGCCCGGCCAATAGAGACGCCGTCAGCTAGGAACCCAGACCCGACGGTGTGTCCATCGTGCGGCGTGATGGTCGATACCGACCTCGGCTTCTGCCCAGTGTGCGGGAGCTACAAGTCGTCGTGATCACTCTTCTTCGTCCCACATCCCAGTGAGGATCTGCATCTCGGGGTTGTCTGGATCGGTGATGGACAGGAACTCCGGATCGACGCTCTCGGCGAGGTAGACGGTCACGCCAGCGTGCCAGACGGTGTTGCCGGAGGCGACCATCCTAGCGGTGTCGACATCGAGGATGACCGGCCTGTCGTGGTGGACCTTGCCAGCGTTGCCAGCTGCCCTGATGCTGCCTGAGAGGTGGACGTGTGCCCTTCCAGAGGGGACGAGCCCAGTCTCGAGGAGGGTCTCGACCTCGTCCGGCCCACATGGGAAGTACAATGAGGGGGGGATGTTGTCGGTTGGGAGGTCGAGCTCGATCTCGACGGTGTGGCCATAGGTGGCCCGAATCATGTTCCCACGGACCTCGTACCTTCCCTTGGGGTCGGTCTCGGAGATTGCCCGGAAGTGGTGGGGCCTCAGCCAGTGGTACCTCTTCTCGTCCCTCTTCTTGAACTGGCGGATGATGTCCTTGACGTCGATCCACCCGTTGATGTCCATCTCGAGGTCGAACTTCTCGGGGGCGTGGCGCAGGATCAGGGCCAGTCGCCTGGCCATGCTGTTCCTCTCGCCCGTCCTCATGATGAACTTCCCCTCGTCGTTGCAAGCGGGGCATAGCGGCTCATCTGAGAAGTATCCGTGGACACTGCATTCGCGAATCATGGCCGTGCGAGAATCACCCCTGATTAATACACACCGGTCGAGAGACCCTGACTCAATCGTTAAGCGGCGAGGCGCATCGAGCCCATCATGGACGCCATCGTGGCCGGTTGGGTGAGGACCCCCTTTCATAGAGCCCACAAGGGTGCTCTTGCGGGGGTCAGGCCAGACACCATGGTAGCAGAATGCATCAAGGAGGTCGTTAAGCGACTCGACCTCGATCCGGCCGAGGTTGACGACGTCATCGTAGGCTGTGCCTACCCCGAGGGGGAGCAGGGCTACAACATCGGCAGGATGGCCACCCTGCTCGCAGGCCTCCCTGACACGGTGCCAGGGATGACGATCAATCGGCTCTGCGGGAGCTCGATGCAGGCTGTGATCTCAGCTGCGAACGCGATCCGCGTCGGTCAGGGCCACTGCTACGTCGTGGCAGGCGTCGAGTCGATGTCCAGGGTCAAGAGGAGGGGGTTCAATTGGAGTCCCCACCCGGTTCTTGAGTCTGGTGTGACTGAGGCCTACGTGTCGATGGGAACAACGGCAGAGAACGTGGCGAGGATGTACGGGATCTCCAGGGAGGAGCAGGAGGCTTTCGCGCTCATGAGCCACACCAAGGCAGCTGAAAGAGAACTGGGAAATCCAAACGTAATCGGAATCATCGATGAAAATGGCATCACAGTCCGTCAGGATGGCTGCATCCGCCCATCGACCAATCTGGATAGCATGGCAAGACTCCCCCTTGCCTTCGACGACGAAGGCACCGTGACCGCAGCGACCTCATCCCCTCTCACGGACGGGGCTGTAGCGATGGTGGTATGTTCATCGAATTTTTCGGACAGATTGAACACCAAGAGCAAAACCATGATTCTGGGAGGTTGTGTTGTTGGAGTCCATCCTAACGTAATGGGACTTGGTCCAATCAATGCAGGGAGAAAGCTATCTGATTTGACTGGCATAGAGATGAAAGACGTCGATGTTTTTGAGGTTAATGAGGCCTTTGCCTCACAAAGTTTAGCCACGATAAGGGATCTTGAATTAGATCCTGAGAAGG
>ENA-OSEY01002279-OSEY01002279.1-marine-metagenome-genome-assembly--contig:-NODE-2279-length-12508-cov-3.547100_pt1 | contig 12508 bp, 13 predicted proteins | sample MGYA00248465_ERZ534230 | MGnify/ENA primary metagenome ERZ534230 (study PRJEB26409, sample SAMN06344110) | marine metagenome | isolation source: Sea water from surface | place: Atlantic Ocean:Southern... | reverse complement strand
GAAAAAGACGCAAAATTTAAATTTAAATCTTTAAATTTAAATTTAAAGATTTAAATTTAAATTTTGCGTCTTTTTCCATGGCAGTAATTATCTCCTTTGTTCTCATTGCTATAGCTTCAAGAGTTGCTCTCGCAATGTGCCCTTTTTGAGTTCCACGAGTAATACCCATTATTGTCCCTGTTGCATGTGGATCCCAGTAGGGAGCTGCTAAACCAGCCAGCGCAGGAATAAATGTTACACCTCCGCTATTTTTTACAGTTTTTGCTAAGGACTCTATTTCAGATGCAGAAGATATGATTCCTAATTGGTCTCTTAGCCATTGTACAGCTGCGCCAGCTACAAAAACACTTCCTTCTAAAGCATAATATGTTTTATTATTAATTCGATAACCTATAGTAGTTAACATTTTATTTTTTGATTTAACAGGTTTATCGCCAGTATTCATTATACAAAAACATCCAGTTCCATAAGTATTTTTTACATCTCCAGGATTAATACACATTTGTCCAAACAAAGCAGCTTGTTGGTCACCTGCAATACCACTTATTAAAATTTTATCTTCGAATAGGCCCTTTTTGGTGTAAGCTATTTTCTCAGAACACGAAACTATTTTTGGCAGAATTTTTTTTGGAATGTCGAGTATTTCTAGTAATTCAGAATCCCATTTTAGAGAATGTATGTTAAATAAGAGTGTTCTACTAGCATTTGTAACATCAGTGACATGTACTTTTCTTCCTGTAAGATTCCATATCAACCAGGAATCAATAGTTCCAAAAATAATTTCTCCATTTTCAGCTTTTTTTCTTAAATCTGAATCTTGATCTAAAATCCATTTTATTTTTGTACCTGAGAAATATGAATCCAAAATTAATCCGGTTTTCTCATAGAATAAATCTGCCTTACCCTTTTTTAAAATAGAATTACATATGTTAGCTGTTCTCCTATCTTGCCATACTATAGCCTTATGAACTGGAATCCCAGTGTTTCTATCCCAAAGTAAGGTTGTTTCTCTTTGATTAGTAATTCCTAATGCATTAATCTGAGAAGCATTGATATTAGTTTTTTGGAGAACTTCCTTAATTGCTTTAAGCTGAGTATTCCAAATCTCCAATGCATCATGCTCAACCCAGCCTTGTTTTGGGAAAAATTGTGTAAACTCATGTTGAGAAACCCCAATTGTCTTACCTTTTTTATCAAAAATTATAGCTCTAGAACTTGTTGTACCGGCATCAATTGACAGGATATACTCACTCATACAGCTAAAGTAGAAATTTATTTGATGATCCCCTAGCTAATCAAGTTCCCTTCATCGTCCCATTTAGCTAAATCGTTTCGTTTTATTGGATCAACAAATTTATAATTCCAATCTTTTTCGTATGAAAAGCCATGTTCTTTCATTATGTCATCTGGCACACCGTCCCAAAAATTAGGTTGATTACCTTTGTAGCCAAGATCATTTATTCCCACTTCAGAAGAGTAGTATCCAGTAATCACTAAATCTTTTAATGTTGAAAAAAATACTTCCTCTTTAGTTTTTTTTCCTTCAGGAAATGCAACAGTATCTAAAATGGATTTTTGATCAGTTTCGTTGCAATCAATAAAGTTTTTTCCGAATTCTTTATTTGAAATTGTATCTACCCATTCTAGACCTTCTTTTAAGATATTTTGAAATGAGGGAGCATCTTTGGCTATAAATTCGATGAATTCAGGGACTTCAGCGTCATCAATATTACCGTCTTTATTTGGTGGAACGATTAAATTTGCAAGAACTCGAACTTTATTTAAATCATCACTTGAAAAGAAAACCTGATTTAAAAGTTCAAGATCCCTTTGTAATTCTTCAGGTGTTCTTCCATATTTATATTTCCAAACGTTCTCATAAATTGTTTTTTTCTCTTTTGGCAGGCAACCCTCAAGCACTAGACCACTTGCTAAAGAGCTAATTACAATTGTTTTGATACTATCTCTTCTATTCATGACTAAATATTTTGTTTTTTTAATTCATCAATAATATATTCTGAAGTTCTCCAAGAAAGTGCCATAATTGTCCAAGTAGGATTTTTATCAGCTTGCGAAACGAATGGTCCACCATCGACAATAAAAACATTTTTAGCATCATGCAGTTGTTCATATTTGTTTACAACTGATTTCTTTGGATTATTTCCCATTCTAGTTGTACCCACTTCGTGAATAATTTCACCCGGTGTTAACAGACCATAATCTGGGCTTTTATTTTCCCAAAGCATATGACCCCCAATATTATGAACTATTTCTTTGATTGTCTCGTTCGCATGTTTAGATTGCTTTCTTTCATAATCTGACCATTTGTAGTTAAATCTTAAAACAGGTATTCCAAACTTGTCTTTCTTTTCAGGATCAATTTCACAATAATTATCTCTATTAGGAACAGATTCGCCTCTAGATGCAAAAAATATTGTTGAACCGTAGTATTTTTTTACTTCTTCACGTACCCTTTCACCGTATCCTCCAACTTCTAACCCAAAAAATTTATTTAAGCTGTTAAAATTAAACCCAAACCCATACATTGGAGCTCCTAAACCTCCTCCTATTTCAATGTGATACCCCCTTGGAAAATCTAAGTTTTTATTGTCAAGCCACCATGGGGTGTATAAATGCATATTTCCCATTCCATCTTCATTATATGTTTTCCTATTCATTAAATCTGGAATAAATGCCATATTGTTAGTTCCGGTAGAGTCATGCAGATATTTTCCTACCATATTGGAGCTGTTGCCAAGTCCATTAGTGTGGTATGGACTTTTAGAGTTTAATAAGATTCTCGCACTCTCGCATGCCGATGCAGCAAGGACAATTACCTTAGCATTTATTTTATATTCTTTACTATCATCTTTGTTAATGTAAACTACTCCATTTGGTTTTCCATTTTTATCTACAGAAACCTCTCTTACCATACTATTTACGTATAAATCGAGTCTTCCTTGTGCATTTCTTTGAGCTGGAAAAACTAAACATGAACTAGCCGAAAAGTCAGCATATACACCACATGACCTTCCGCAATTTCCACAATAGTAACATACTCCTCTTTCATTATTTATTCTTTTTGTAACAATTGAAAGTCTTGAAGGAATTACCTTTACACCAGCTTTTTCAGCTCCTTTTTTATAATACATCTCGTGAAGTCTTGGTTTTGCAGGAGGAAGAAAAAAACCGTCTGGTTCATTATATATATTTTCTTTTGTCCCAGTAACTCCAATTAACTTATCAACTTTATCGTAATAAGGTTTAATATCATTGTAGCTAATTGGCCAATCATCGCCAAGGCCATCTATACTTTTTCTTTTAAAGTCATTTGGACCAAATCTTAATGAAATCCTTCCCCAGTGATTTGTTCTACCTCCTAACATTCTACTTCGCCACCAATTGAATTTGGTGTCTCCTTTCATTTCATAAGGTTCACCCTCCACTTTCCAATCACCATATGAAGCTAGAAAGTCACCAAACACCCTAGTAGAGCCTCTTCCTCTTCTAGGTGATTCATAGGGCCATTTTAGATGAAGCTGTTGATCTGGATTTGCAGGATCAAAGAAGGGACCTGCTTCCATTAAAGCAACTGTTAAACCATTATCAGTTAGTACTTTCGTTGCCATACCGCCTCCGGCTCCTGACCCAACAATTACAACGTCATATTTCTTTTCATTTTCGATTATCTGCATTTTAGTTTATTTGTAGATTGAGTTTGATACTAAATTTTTGTTTGTTTTACTTTTATAGAGAGAATAAGAAAAACCGCTTTGGACACTAAATGCTCCAACTTCACCAGTTTTGTTTGTTGCGAGGTAAGCAACTTGAAAGTTCGGTTTTCCTTTTTGCTTTTCTATTATTCTATTTACAGCTTCCTCACAGGCTTTTTGAGGACTTAGACCGTTACGCATTAGTTCAACGATTAGAAAGCTTCCTACAGTTTTAATTACTTCTTCACCTAAGCCAGTAGCTACCGCTCCACCGATATTGTTGTCGATGTACAAGCCAGATCCAATGATTGGAGAATCTCCAACACGTCCTGACATTTTATAAGCCAATCCGCTTGTTGTGCAAGCCCCAGACAGATTACCTGATTTGTCACAACAAATCATTCCAATAGTGTCATGATTTTCAACATTTATCTCAGGTTCATAATTCCCATTTTTAAGCCATTTTTTCCAAGCTTTTTTGCTTTGCTCTGTTAATAGGTTTTCGGGCCTGTAGCCTTGTTTTATAGCAAATTGACGAGCACCTTTTCCTGCCAATATTACATGAGGTGTTTTTTCCATAACTTCTTTTGCAAGGGCTGCTACGTGAGTTATATTTTCAACTGCCAGAACGGCACCACAATCACCATTATGATTCATAACACAAGCATCCAAGCTAACAATTCCATTACGATCTGGTGCACCTCCTTTTCCAACAGAATTATTTAAAAGATTTGACTCCTCATATGCTACACCTTTAACCACAGCGTCAATTGCACTTAATCCATCTTCAAGTGCCTTGCCTGCAATTTGGTTTGCTTCGGGTACATTCCAAGTACTAATAGCAAAAATATGATGGTTTTTTTGGGTTAAAAAGTTCTTCTTTTTACCCAAATTAGTTACTACCTCGGGGGCAACCAAGATGGTTGATAAACCTAAATAGCTTTTGTCTAGAAATTTCCGTCTATTCATTAGATGTTCTAAATTAACAACAATTTTAAACTAATAAAAAAAGGGGAAATAATTATTACTTATTTTAGGGTAAGTTTTTCTTATAATTTTAGTCAAATGAAAGTTGAAGTATGTGTAGATTCGATTTTATCAATACAAAATGCATATGCAGCAAAAGTAGATCGTATTGAATTGTGTTCAGCACTCGAAGTAGGAGGACTAACTCCTTCAAATGGATTAATAAAAGAGGCTATTGATATAAAACTTCTACCAATTCACTGTTTAATTAGACCTCGTCCAGGCCATTTTTTTTACAATAAAGAGGAAATTAAAGTTATTGAAAAAAATATATTAAACGCATATGAGTTAGGGTGCCATGGTGTAGTTATTGGCGCACACGATAAAAATTTTAAACTTGACCTTACATTGCTTAAAAGATGGAAAACTTTGGCAGGAAGAATGCATTTAACATTTCATAGGGCTTTTGACGTTTTAGTAAGTCCCTTAGAATCTATAAATCAACTAATTGATTTGGGTTTTGACTGTATACTAACCTCGGGCCAAAAAGAAAAGGCTGAAGAAGGAATTGATAATCTTACCTATTGGAATACTAAATTTGGATCAGACATAACAATCATGCCAGGTAGTGGAGTTGGAGTTTTAAACTGTAAAAAATTTAAAAAAGAAGGTTTTAAATACATTCATTTATCCGCAGGTGTGGATATACAATCAATTTCAATACCAGACGGAATTAATCAAAATTTGTCATTTTTGAAACAAAAAATTCGACATAGCGACAAACAAACTTTGATTGAGGTTGTTAAATCCTTAAAATCAGTTGAATAAAATCATAGCTCCTCCAAGTGCTGTAAACAAAAGGATCAATTTACGATAACTATTTTCATCAATTTTTTTTACAATAAAAACCCCTGATATTAAACCAAAAATTTCAAAAGGCATTAGCTCTAAACTTTTAAAAAAAGAAACCTTATTAATAGTTTGCCATGACCATATATGAAATGGAACTTTGAAAATATTTATTATAAAAAAAAGCCATGCTGCAGTTCCAATAAATGCATTTTTTGGTAATCGCATAGCTAAAAAATAAATATTTGAAAAAGCCCCAGCCAAATTTCCAACCATTGTTGTAAATCCGGCAAAAATTCCCATTGAACTAGCAAAACTCCAATGACTTGGAATTTTTTTTTCTTTTCTGTTTTCCCAATAATACATTTGCCCAACACTAAACAAAATAATACCAGCCATAGAATATTTAAAAATAATTTCTGATATTAAACCACCCCCAATTACTCCAATTAGTACACCCAAAATCATCCATGGTAAAAGTTTAATTATATAATTCCATTTTACAAAACCTTTATAATAACTTACTGCAAAAATATCGCCTAAAAGCAAAAGGGGCATCAAAATGCCGGTGGATGCTTTTGCACCAAAAGCCAATGCAAATCCAGTTACTATTAAAGCTGCTATTCCTTTAATACCAGCTTTTGAAACTCCCAAAAGGAATGAGCAAAAAGCTGCAATGGAAAATTTATAAATTTCTAAATCAAACAATAAATAAAACTTACGCACAATATAGTATATATTATTTTACGCATATTCTCTAATTATAAACAAATCTGTTTTTAGATATTTGCAATAAAAAGATTGGAATCTAAATTTGTTAGGTCAATTAGATTTATGATACTAAGTACTTTGTCTTTTGCATTAATGAATGCACTGGTAAAGTACTTAATTAGTTATCATACATTTCAACTAGTTTTTTTTCGCTCATTAGGATCTTTAATTATAACTTTTTCAATACTTAAATCAAAAAATATTCCTCTTTTAGGAAATCAAAAAACACTATTATTAATCCGTGGATTAGTTGGAGTTTCAGCGATGATACTCTTTTTTTTAGGAATTCAATACATAGGTGTAGCTAGCTCAGTAACACTTAGATACACATCCCCAATTTTTGCTGCAATTTTAGCTGTTATTTTTTTCAAGGAGAAAATTAAAATACCTCAATGGACTTTTTTTGTTCTTGCCTTTTTTGGGGTTTATCTTATCGAAAGCTTTCAACCCTTATCATCGAGTGTAGGAGTTTTATTGGTTTTAGGAGCTGCATTCTTGTCTGCAATTGTTTATCTAATTATTTCAAAAATTGGTGATAATGATCATCCAGTTACAATAGTCCACTATTTTATGTTCATTGCTACTTTAGTTGGTGGTATTGGATCTGTTTTTTTTTGGAAAACCCCTGAATTAAAAGAACTTCTACTTTTAATTAGTTTAGGGTTTTTTGGTTTTTTTGGACAATATTATATGACTTTAGCTTTTCAAAATTATAAGCCCCATTTAGTAGCCCCGTTTAAATATGTTGAAGTCTTTTTTACATTCACAATGAGCATATTTTTACTAGATGAAGCATACGAACTTGTTCAGATCTTAGGAGCTATATTAATAATCGTTGCTCTATTACTAAATATTTGGTATAAGTTTAGATTCAAATAAATCAAGCCAGTTCTTTAATCAGGTTTATCTAGATAATTCAGCAATTGTTTTGGTATTCATTCTCACATAATCTTGGTTTCCGGCTTTCAGAGCATATTTAAGTGAATTTTTTGAAGCCTCTATTGCACCCTTTTTTTCACCTAATCCAATTAAAATCAAAGCCTGTTGTCTGTACATCCAAAACTTACCAGGATCCTTTTTAATTGCGTATGCAATCCATTTTTTTGCTTTCATAAGATCTTTACCACTTTCTCTAAAGTATACAGCTGCTTTATAATAATCACTTGGAGCTGGGTTTTTACTTAAAGTCTTTTCAATAGTGCTCATTGCTTTTTCATCAGTGGGTACTAATAAGGGAATATTGATTTCAGTTTTTTCCCAAGCTAACCTTATGAAAGCCCCGTCATTATTAATTGATTCGATTGAAATAGTAAAATTTTCTCTAGCTTCGCTAACACTTTTGGTTTTAACAGTTAAACTCGCTGCAATTAATGATTCGTCCCAAGGTTTAGGTAAACCTGAATTATCAGTTTTATTATAGAAATAAACCTCCCAATTTGACTTTTCTGGCCTTGTGTATAAAGAGTATTTACCGGCTTTCAAAGATTTATTACCCACTAAAACATCATCACTAAAACTTATTAAACTGTTATCATTAGCACCTGTTCTCCAAATTGCACCATATGGTACTACATCTCCCATTATTTTTCTTCCCTTCATAGCAGGTCTTGAGTAAGTTATCTTAATTTCAGTTAATCCTACAATTTGAGTGAATTCAGCTATTGGGCTGGCTTGTGGCGTTTGAACTTGTGCCAAGGTAGTAGCTGAAAATAATAAGGCTAAAAACTTAAAAAATTTCATTTCGTATTTAATTTGATTTAGTTGTTATAAATATAAATTTTTGGTCTTAAAATTTCAAGTTGCAACCCAATGAATAATTTTTTGTTAAAAACTATTCAAAATAAATGTTTAAGGAATATGCCAAATGGTTAAACATTTTATATCTTTGTAACAAATAAAAAAAAATATGAAAATATATCGCCTAAAAGCGATTCAAAATCTACCTATTTCCCAAAAGGAGGCATGGCAATTTTTGTCTGACCCGAAAAATTTAAAACAAATTACCCCTGATTATATGGGATTTAAAATAGTTAGTGGTTTGTCAGAGAAGATTTATGCAGGCCAAATAATACAATATATTGTTACCCCAATTCTAGGTATACCAACAAAATGGGTTACTGAAATAACTCATGTTGAAGATGGTAATTATTTTGTTGATGAACAACGTTTCGGACCATATGATTTGTGGCATCACAAACACTTCATTAAACCTATTGAAAAAGGGGTTGAAATGATTGATATTGTTGACTACAAAATACCTTTTGGATTTTTGGGAAGACTTTTACACCCTTTACTTGTATTTCCTAAACTAAAGGAAATTTTTGATTATAGAAAAAAAGCATTAGTTGAAATTTTTGGACCATACCCTAAATGATAAAAGATAAAAACATATTAATTATTGGAGGTAGTTCTGGTATTGGTTTAGCTCTAGCAGAAATTTTATCTCCCTCAAATTCAGTTTTTGTAGCTAGTAGATCAAATGAAAATTTAAGTAGCTTAGATTTAACTCATCTACCATATGACGCAACATCAGCTGAATTAGACACTTCAGTATTGCCTGACGAACTAAATGGATTTGTTTATTGTCCTGGGAGTATAAATTTACGACCCTTTAAAGGGCTATCAACAGAAGCATTTGAAAAAGATTTTCAAATTAATGTTACTGGTGCAATTAACTCATTAAAATCAGTTCTCTCGAGGTTAAGTGCAAGTGGTAATGCATCTGTTGTGTTTTTTAGCACAGTTGCAGTACAAACTGGAATGCCTTTCCATAGTTCTGTAGCTGCTTCAAAAGGAGCTCTAGAAGGCCTCACGCGCTCTTTGGCAGCAGAGTTTGCCCCTAAAATAAGAGTAAACGCTATAGCGCCATCACTTGTAAATACACCTCTTGCTTCAAAATTTCTAAATAACGAATCTAAAATTGAAAAAGCAAACGAAAGGCATCCTTTAGGTAGGATTGGGAATGCTAAGGAGATTGCGCAAGCTGCAGGATTTCTTCTTGGTCCAGAAAGCAGTTGGATGACTGGAAGAGTTTTACAACTTGATGGAGGTATAGGTAACCTTAAAACATGATTTGATTGGAAAAATATACTATTTTTTGGTTTAGGCGTGATTTGAGAATTGAGGACAACCACGGTTTTTATAAAGCCCTCAGTGGAAAAAATAAGGTTATACCTATTTTTATTTTCGATCCAAATATTTTAGACAGATTGCCAAAACAAGATGCAAGAGTTGAATTCATTTTATTAGCCTTGGGTGCCATAGATATTGCTATGAAGAGGAACAGGTGCAATGTTGGTGTATATCATGGCACTCCCGAGGCTATATTTAATCGATTAATTAATCAATACCAAATTGAAGAAGTAATTTGTAATGATGACTATGAACCTTATGCTACAAAAAGAGATAAAAAAATTAAGACATTTTTGAGTAAAAAAGGAATAGACTTTAAAGCTTTTAAAGACCAAGTAATTTTTGAAAAAAGTGAGATTGTTAAGGATGATGGAAATCCATATAAAGTTTATACACCATATTCAAGAAAATGGTTGTCTTATTTTGACACCCAATATTTGGAAGAGTATCCATCGGAATCTTTATTAAGTAATTGTTATTCTGAACAAGAACTTCCTAAAATAAAATTAAATCAATTGGGATTCACAAGCAGCAATATTAATCAACCCAAACATTTTTTTGACAATCAAATTATTGATGATTATGAGTCAACAAGAAACTTTCCATATTTAAATAAAACCTCAAGATTAGGAACATCACTAAGATTTGGTACAATAAGTATAAGGAAAGTAGTAAAAAAAGCAGCCAGTAGGCCTAACAAAACTTTCTTAAAAGAACTCATTTGGAGAGAGTTTTTTATGCAGATTTTGTGGCATTATCCTCACACACGTAATGAAAGTTTTAAACCTCAGTATGATAGAATAGAGTGGAGAAATAATGAAAAAGATTTTGAAAATTGGTGTTTAGGAAAAACAGGTTTTCCTCTTGTAGATGCGGGAATGAGAGAATTAAATAAAACCGGCTTTATGCATAATCGTGTCCGTATGTTAGTAGGTAGTTTTTTATGCAAGCATTTGCTTATTGACTGGAGATGGGGTGAAGCATATTTTGCAGAAAAGCTTTTTGATTATGAGATGTCAAGTAACGTTGGTAACTGGCAATGGGTAGCAGGTTGTGGTGTTGATGCAGCTCCATATTTTAGGATTTTTAATCCAACAGAACAAGTAAAAAAATTTGATAAACAATTGCATTACATAAATAAGTGGGTGCCTGATTTTCAAGAAATTTCTTACCCAAAACCAATAATCGACCATAAACTAGCACGTGAACGTTGTTTAAAAACATATAAAAGCGCTTTAAATTCTTAATGAAGCGTGTACTAAAAACAAACTTACCTACAAAAATTTGTCTTAATTGTGGTTATCCTTTTACTTGGAGAAAAAAATGGGAAAGAGATTGGAATAATGTAAAATATTGTAGTAAAAGATGCAAAACGAAAAAAAAAGTGCTTTAATATGGCTAAGGAATGATTTAAGAATTAAAGATCATTTTGGTTTTTATAACGCAGCAAGAAATTGTGACAAGATTTTTGCTTATTTCAGTTTTGAGCCAGCCAAGTTTGAAGACACCAAATGGGGTTTTAAAAAAACTGAAAAATTTAGAACACTTTTTTTAATTCAGACACTCAAATGTCTTAAAGACGAATTGAAGAAAAAAAATATTACACTTATTGTTGATATTAATTCAGCAAAAGTTGGTATTCCAAAATTTATTGATTCTCTAAAAATAACAGATTTATTTTATCAATATGAGTGGACAAAGGAGGAAAGCAATCTATCAGATAGTGTCAAAAAGGCAATTTCAAAAAAAATTAAAATTCATACATATTATGATCAGTTTTTATATCACCCGAAGGATATTTCATATGAACTGGACACAATACCTGAAGTTTTCACAATTTTTAGAAAAAGTTGTGAAAAAAACACATTAGTAAGGAAAGTTTTTCCCGAAATAACAGCTTTTCCAAGTACAAATCTTTTAGATGAAGAGTTTACCATACCTCGATTAGACGATTTTGGTTTTTCAGAATTTTATCCTCCCCCTTTTTCTGCGTTTCCATTTAGTGGCGGGAGTAAAAACGGGTATAATAGATTAAAGGAGTACCTGTGGGACACAAAAAAAATTTCAACATACAAAGAGACTCGTAATGGTCTCGTTGGAAAAGACTACAGTTCTAAATTTTCAGCCTGGTTAGCAAATGGTTCATTATCAGCAAGAGAAATTTACTGGCAGGTTAAAGATTATGAAAAGAAAGTGAAAAAAAATCAATCAACATATTGGATGATTTTTGAGTTGATTTGGAGAGACTATTTTAAGTATGTCTCACTTAAACATGGAAATAATATTTTTAGGCTGGATGGTATTTTAAAAAAAAGATACAGTTGGAAATCTGACCATAAAATTTTAATGTCGTGGATTAATGGAGAGACTATCGAACAATTTGTGAATGCAAACATGATAGAATTAAAAAAAACTGGTTGGATGAGTAATCGAGGAAGACAAAATGTGGCTTCTTTTTTTTCTAAGCATTTGTTTATGGACTGGAGGATTGGTGCTGCATATTTTGAATCTCAACTAATTGATTACGATGTGCACAGTAATTATGGAAATTGGATGTATGTTTCTGGAGTTGGAAATGACCCAAGAGATCGCAAATTTGATATATCCTGGCAATCAGAAAAATATGATCCACAAAAACAATTTCAAAAATTATGGATAAAGTAGAAAAAATTGCTTCAATAGTTTTACCTAACCAATTATTTGAAAAATCACCTGTATTTTCGAAAGAAGCCCCTATTTACCTAGTTGAGGAATTTTTATTTTTTAATCAATATTCATTTCATAAGCAAAAACTTTTTTTTCATAGATTATCAATGAAAAAATATGAACATTTTTTGAAGGGTAAAGGAATTGACGTACAATACATTGATGCATCTGAAAAACTTTCAGATGTTAGAAATTTAATTGAAAATATATCCAATAAGTATAACATAATACAGATTATAGACCCAAATGACTTCTTAGTCGAAAAAAGGTTAAAAAAAGTTTGTGTTAAACTTAATATTAAATTAATCATACTAGAGAATCCTATGTTTTTGTGTAACAAGAGTGATTTAGGTTTCTTTAAGCCTGATAAG
>ENA-OSEY01002278-OSEY01002278.1-marine-metagenome-genome-assembly--contig:-NODE-2278-length-12510-cov-3.103917_pt1 | contig 12510 bp, 11 predicted proteins | sample MGYA00248465_ERZ534230 | MGnify/ENA primary metagenome ERZ534230 (study PRJEB26409, sample SAMN06344110) | marine metagenome | isolation source: Sea water from surface | place: Atlantic Ocean:Southern... | reverse complement strand
ATCTACTGTACTTACTGGGATTTATTTGAATTCTGAAATAAAAAAATTAATAATAACAACATAAGCAAGTCCAAAAATGCTTTTTTGTAATTTTATTGAAACTTAAATTTTGGAATCATACTACAATTATTTTAAAGCACTTCATATTTTCTTTGTTGTCGCTTGGTTTGCTGGTCTTTTTTATGTTCCCAGACTATTCATATATCACATTGAAGCTTCTAAAAAAGGTAGTCCAGAAAAAGAAATTCTTACTAAGCAACTAAAAATAATGACAAGAAGATTATGGTATATAATTAGTTGGCCTTCAGCCTTATTAACCATTCTTTTTGGTGTTTTAATGTTAATAATTATTCCCGCGTGGATACTACAAAAGTGGATGATTATTAAGTTATCTTTTGTGGCTCTATTGATTATTTATCACTTAAAAACACATGTTTTTTTCAAACAATTACAAAGAGATGAAATTAAAAAATCTTCCTTTTTTATGAGAGTATGGAATGAGGCACCAACATTACTTTTATTTGTAATAATTTTATTAGCAACATTCAAGGAAGGAATGACACTATTGTCAGGAGTTATAAGCTTTGTTTCAGTTATAATTTTTCTGTTTATTGGAATTAAACTATATCAGAAATACAGAAAATAGTTACGATATGAAAGGTAAAATTTCGTTAAGGGTAAGAATTTTCTTTTCAATGATATTGCTAACAATATTTTCACTTTTGCTAATTGTGGTAGCCACCTATTTCCAGTATTTTGCACAAAATGATGATTATAATAATAGAAGATTGATAAGAAAAGAGACTCAAGTAAAAAGTCATCTAAAAAATATTATTACCAAAGACACAACAATTAAATTTGTTCCTAAAAACTATGATTATTTTTTAAAAGAGTTTGATCCTATATCTACCATTCATAAGGTTGAATTTGCTCTCTATTCACTCGATGGAAAACCACTCTACTATTCATATGTAGATGACTTTGATGAAACGGACCACCTAAAGATAAATGATACCATTATAAAAGATCTCACAAAAAATCAGACCACAAGGATACTCGAACAAAATATAAACGAAAAGGGTAAATTTCAATCCTCTTACAGTCTACTTCTTGGAGACGATTTGAAACCATATCTAATTTTATATTTTCCGTATTTCGAAGATTTATCATTTAGTCAAACAGAACTCAATATCTTTCTAGTTAGGTTGCTACAAGTATATTCTTTGATGTTGATTGCAACAATTTTCTTTGCTTTTTTCTTATCAAGTTTTATAACTCGTCCAATAGAAAAGTTAAGGTCTAAAATTCTTAAAACAGGATTATTAGAAAAAAACAATAGGATTAAAATTAAAACTAAAACAAAAGAAATCGAAAGTTTAGTTCGTTCCTATAATAAGATGTTATCAGAACTTGAAAAAAGTGCTGAAAAACTTGCTAAGGGACAAAGAGAACAAGCTTGGCAAGAGATGGCCAAACAAGTAGCCCACGAAATCAAAAATCCTTTAACCCCGATGAGACTAACAATACAGAGTTTCCAGCAATTTAATAACCCCAATGAAAAAAACTATCAAAAAAAATTGGAGTCCTTTCTCAAAACATTGATAGAGCAAATTGACACTATGAGTATGGTTGCAAATACCTTTTCAGACTTTGCTACTATGCCAAAGCCTAAAATAAAAGATCAAGATATAGTTGAAATAACAAATTCAGCAGTTCAAATTTTCAAAAATGCTAATCTTAAAATTAAAACAACCAAGAAGAAAATAATTTGGCCTATTGACAGGACTCAGTGGATTAGAGTACTTACCAATCTAATTCAAAACGCTATTCAGGCAGTTCCTGAAAATAGGACACCGAAAATTAATCTTGAAATTATACTTGAAAAGAATAAACTTAAAATGAATATAGAGGATAATGGGACTGGGATTGTAAAAAAGGATCAATTAAAAATATTTGAACCAAAATTTACAACCAAGTCAGCTGGGATGGGACTGGGTTTAGCCATTGTAAAAAACATTATCGACTCATTAAATGGTAATATTAATTTTAAATCCGAGCCCAATAAGGGAACTAAATTTTCAATAACCTTAAAAAAATAAAAATGGAGCACGAGGAATTATTAACAAAACGAAAAGGTAAAATTGCAATTTTATATTTAAATCGGCCAGAAAAATTTAATGCCTTAAATATTTCTTTACTTAATAAAATCAATTCAGCTCTTAAAGCAATATCTAAAGATGATAAAATAAGAGTAATAATTTTAACAGGTATTGGAGAAAAAGCTTTTGCAGCTGGAGCAGATATTTCGGAGTTTTCAGAATTTAAATCCAAAGAAGCAATGGAGCTCTCTAAAAAAGGAAAAGAAAAAGTATTTGATTTTATTGAAGAATTTTCAAAACCTGTTATTGCTGCCATTAATGGATATGCATTAGGAGGAGGACTAGAACTAGCTTTATCCTGTGATATCCGAATTGCATCAAATAATGCTTTAATGGGTTTTCCTGAGACATCTTTGGGAACTATTCCGGGTTATGGGGGCACATACAGATTAGCTGAGATAGCAGGAAAAGGAATTGCAAAAGAAATGATTTTAACATGTAGAAAGATAAGTGCCAAAGAAGCCTTAGAGGTAGGGTTAATTTCACACTTGACTGAAAAAAACGAATTGTTAGATAAAGCAATAGAGGTTGCAAACCAGATTTTAGTAAACTCCCCAAATGCAATTAATTCTGCAATTAAGACAATTAATTACAGCGGGAGGGAGAGCAAAAAAAGTTGCAGTGATATTGAATCCAAATATTTCTCAAAGAGTTTTGACCATCCAGAATTTAAAAAGGGAGTTAGCGCGTTTTTAAATAAACAAAAACCGAAATTCTGAACTATTTACAATGCTCATCGTATGCAGATTTTAGATTTTCAGCAATAGCTTCTGCAGGTCTTCCCTCTATGTGATGTCTTTCTATCATGTGAACCAGTTCCCCGTCTTTAAATAAAGCAATTGAGGGAGAAGAAGGGGGAAAGGGAACCATCAGTGATCTAGCTTTATCTGTGGCTTCACGGTCCACTCCAGCAAAGACCGTTGTTAATTTGGAAGGCAAAACCTCATTTTCTAGTGAAAGTCTTACTCCCGGCCTAGCATTTGCAGCGGCACATCCACAAACAGAGTTAACAACAACTAATGTGGTTCCTGAACTTTTTATTGCGCTTTCAATTTCAGATGATGTAGTTACTTGTTTAAAACCAACCGAAGTTAGTTCCTCGCGCATAGGTAAAACAATTTCTTCTGGATACATTTATTTTTTTTTCAAATATAGATATTTTATCAATTTATAATTAGCATAAAAAAACATTTTTATATAAACTTATATTTGCATTATACTTGTAAGTCAATGATAAAATGGATTGGTGCAATATTTGGTTATATCTACTTCAGGTTTGCTGGGGCAATTGTTGGTTACTTTATAGGCAGCATCTTAGAAAATTCACTGAAGTTAAAGGGAGGGTTCTATAGTTCTGGGAATTTTCGTAAAAAGTTTACCGATGATAAATTACAATTAAATCTTCTTTCTCTAGCTGCAATTGTTATCAAAGCCGACGGGAAGGTTGACGATAGAGAATTAAACTTCGTAAGAAATTATTTTATATCTAGTTATGGAAAAATAAATGCGGACATGATTTTTTCAAAATTTAATAAAGAAGTTAAAAAAGATAGCCAAGATGTTATAAATCTGTGTAATTATTTCGTAAGAGTTACCCCTTATGAAATTAGGCTTCAAATTCTTCATTTTTTATTTGGAATAGCAAATGCAGATGGAAGAATTGATATTTCTGAAGTTAAAAAAATTTTCCAAATCTCGGATTCATTAAGAATTAACAGTATAGATTTTGAGAGCATCAAAGCAATGTTTATAAAATCAACAGATGACGCATATAAGATCCTTGAAATTTCTCCTGATTCAAGTGATTTAGAAGTTAAAAAAGCATACAGAGAGATGGCTAAAAAATATCATCCAGATAAGATACAATCAAATGATGAGGCGCTAAAAAAAGGAGCAAAAGAAAAATTTCAGAGAGTACAAGACGCATATGAAAAAATTCAAAAAGAGAGAGGTTTCTAATGGATAGCTTTTATTTTAATTTATTGCTAGGATTTCAACACGTACTAGACCTTGACGGTTTAGATCATTTATTTTTTATCGTTGTATTGGTGATCAATCATACATTTAAAATGTGGAAGAAAACTTTTATATGGGTTACTTTTTTTACACTCGGACATACAATATCACTGTTTTTCGGGAATTATTATAAAATAGAAACTTCCTCTTATATAATTGAACTGTTAATTCCAATTACAATTCTACTTACCGCAATTTCAAGTTTGAGAAATAAGGCAAACCCAAAATTTTTTTATCAAAATATGGTAACTTTCACTTACGGTACCATTCATGGATTTGGATTTGGTAAATATTTTGGATTCATTTTTCAATCTAATAACTCAACAGAAACTTTATTACCTTTCGCTTTAGGAATCGAACTTGCCCAAATATTGATTGTCCTTGCAGTCATCTCAATAAATCAAATTTTTTCTAAAAAGGAAACATTATTTCAAATGTGGAGAGTTGTAATAATTTCAATTGTTATTTTAGCATCTGTACAAATGATTTTTTCAAGATTTTGAATTTAATATTATTTTAAACTAATTGGATAAAACAAAAAAATATGATATTGCCTATTTAAAAATGGCAGAAACTTGGGGGAAACTTTCCTATTGTAAAAGAAGACAAGTTGGTGCCATAATAGTTAAAAATAGGATGATAATTTCTGATGGGTACAATGGAACACCAACGGGTTTTGAAAATGTTTGTGAGGATGAAGAGAACTATACAAAATGGTATGTTTTGCATGCCGAGGCAAACGCAATTTTAAAAGTTGCAAGTTCGACTCAGTCATGTGATGGAGCAACTCTTTACGTAACTCTTTCACCATGTAGGGAATGTTCTAAATTAATCCATCAATCAGGAATATCTAGGGTGGTTTATTCTGAGGCTTACAAAGATTTATCTGGGGTTGAATTTTTAAAAAAAGCCGGTGTTATAGTAAATCAAATCGTTTTAAAGTAATTAAATAAATGAGAAATTATATATATCTGATAATTATTGCAGGTAGTGCATTTTTCTTAATTTATAATTTCAAAAATTTAGAGAACATTTTTTTTCAGTCTTCCAATAACCCTGAAAAGAAAATTGAAAACTTCTATTACTACTTAAAAAATTATTATGTAGACAAAATAGATTTAGATAGTCTTTCCAGTGAAATTATAAAAGATGTTGTAAAAAGATTAGACCCTCATTCTTTTTATATTTCAAAAAATGACTTACCTATTGTCAATGAAAGTATGAGGGGGAGTTTTGAGGGAATTGGAGTAAACTTTTTTTTCATAAATGACACGGTTTCTATCATAAGGGTTTTGAAAGGCAGTCCAGCTGAAAAATTTGGTTTAATAGCTGGGGATAGAATCTTAATGAGTGATAGGGATACCCTTTATTGTAAAAACCTGTCAAATCAAAAAATTTTAGATAAAATCAAAGGACCAAAAGATTCAAAAATTAATCTTGAAATCTTCAGGCCTAGTTCCGCTGAAAAATTTAAGGTAAATATAGAGAGAGGAAAAGTCGAAATCGGTTCAGTTTTTTTTTATGAATTAAAAGATGATATAGGATACATTAAAATAGACAGATTTATTAAAGATACGCATGTTGATTTTGAACTGGCAATTGAAAATTTTAATGAAAAGGGGATTAAAAAACTTATTTTGGACTTAAGAGACAACCCTGGTGGTTACCTGTTCTCCGCTGAGAAAATTTCGGATATATTCTTGGAAAAAGATCAAAAAATTGTGATTGTTAAATCAAGTAAAGGTGAAATAAAAGAAAAACTTGCTTCAGGGGAAGGAATATTTAAAGACGGGAATATTTGTATTTTAATAAATAAAAACTCTGCATCTGCAAGCGAGGTTTTAGCTGGTGCCCTGCAAGATAATGATAGAGCCTTTATAATTGGCGAAACTTCTTTTGGTAAAGGATTGGTTCAAAATCAATTCCCTCTAGGAAGTAAAGACGCAATTCGCCTTACTGTAGCGAAATATTATACACCCTCTGGTAGAAGTATTCAAAAACCATTTGAGTCCTATAATGATAACATCGACTACTTGATGAAAGATTCAAAAAAGGAATACGATCAAGATATTGACACTGTAATGTATTATAGCACTAGTGGTAAAAAATTATTTACTAGAGGGGGGATATTACCTGATAAAATTATGCCCAGTACTGAAGCTAAAGCCGGAAATATTAGTTATGAAATAATTGGGATTCAGCTCAATCGTATGGTTTTTGAGGAGGTGGATAAAAACCGCAAATTTTATTCTCAACTAAAAAAAGAAGATGTCTTAAAAGATGAATTTATAGACAAATCAAAATGGAGTGAACTTTTAAATGCATTCTCTATAAAAAACAAAATAGATTTGAAATCTAGTGATTATGAAACTATGATTAATAGTATTAAATCTATTTTAGTTTTTCAACTTTTTGACAGAAAAACTCAGATTGAAATAAACAATACCAATGACCCATATATATTAGAGGCAACAAAAACTTTGAAATAGTATTAGTTTAATTCCCCTTCTTTTTAAGACGTTTTATTTTAAGTGATAAGAGAAGTATTAAAAGAAGTAAAAAAGAACATAGGGAAGAAAAAACTCCAATTACAGCGATTAAACTTTCGTTTACAAGAGGATTATCAAAGTCTACTAAAAAGGCATTGAAGATCAGCATGCCAATTGAAATTAAAATAAGTACCCAAATCAAATTTTTCATCTTACATTTAATATGTTCCAAATTTATCTAATTATTTTAATTTTATTTAAGTATGATTAAAATTGATGATGTTATTGTTTCTGACGAAGTATTAGAAAAAAAATTTATTTGTGATATAAATAGTTGCAAGGGGCAGTGTTGCGTAAAAGGAGATGCAGGAGCTCCATTGGAAAAAGAGGACATAAAAAAATTAAAAAAGAATTACAAACACATCAAACCATATATGACTAAAAAAGGCATTGATGAAGTTGAAAAAACGGGTCTTTATGTTAGAGGTTCAGACGGAGATTTAGAGACACCAATAATTAATGGTAAAGAATGCGCATATGCTTTTTTTGACGAAAAAGGTACAGCATTGTGCTCGATTCAAAAATCATTTGAGGACAAAAAAATCAATTGGGAAAAACCAATTTCCTGTGCTTTGTACCCTTTAAGAGTAAAAAAATATAATTCTTTTACAGCCATTAACTATCACAATTGGAGTATTTGCAAATCTGCTTGTAGTTTGGGAGAAAAGAATAAAATTTATGTGTTCCAATTTTTAAAAAATAGCATTATCAAAAAGTTTGGATTTGACTGGTATGAAAAACTAGAGAAGATTTTTAAAAAGAAAATTGGTCATAAGAATTGAAAAGAAAGTTTTTGATAGATTAGTTTCTGAAATTTGTAAATTTCATCATCGCCTTAAAAACGTGTTATGGGACAACTAAAAATTTATAATTTTTGTTTTTGGAACTTTAAAGTAACACGATCTACAGAATTAAATTCAAAATGCAATTAAAAAAACTCTAGTTTGACGATTTCAATCTTTTCTAACAAAAACGGGGTTTCACAGAGGATTAAATTTGTAAGACATTGTATATTAAGCAATTAAACAAACCCTCAGAAAAGAGGTTTTTTTTAAAAAACCAGCTTTTTGTTAAAAACTAGGCATCATTGTGGAAAAGTTGGTCTTTCAATTCTGATAAAATTTTCGAAATATTTGTTAGTACAAAAATTGTCGATAATTCTTTAAGTAAAATTCTTTTCAATTTAATCAAAATTGAAGGGCTACTTTTTGGAGCTAATTTTAAAAAAATGAAGATAGAACATATAATCAAAAGAGACTTTACCACCAGGGTTTATGATTTAAACAAAATCACAGGCGCCATTGAAAAGGCAATGGGAGCTGTTGGAGTTGGTGATAAAAAGAATGCGGAGGATATAGCTTTATTGGTAAATCAAAAACTACTTGAAAGAAAAAAAATAGAGCCTGAATACATTCCAACTATTGAACAAGTTCAAGATACAGTTGAAACCAAACTTATGGAAAGTCAGTTTCCAGAAGTAGCAAAAGCGTATATTCTATATCGAAATAAAAGAAGTCAACAAAGACAAACCGACATCTTCGAAAAACGAATCAACTTAAAACCATATGAGTATCCAAATTTGTATGAATATGTTCCAGCTATAAGACACTCTTATTGGATTCATTCCGAGTTCAATTTTACAAGTGATATTCAAGATTTTAAATCAAGACTATCTCCAGTTGAAAAGAATGCCATCAAAAATACTATGCTCGCAATATCTCAAATAGAGGTTGCAGTAAAGTCTTTCTGGGGAGATCTCTATCACAGGATTCCTAAGCCTGAGGTTGGATCTGTAGGATCAACTTTTGCTGAAAGTGAAGTTCGTCATGCAGATGCCTACTCCCATTTATTAGAAATTTTGGGGCTTAATTCAGAGTTTAGTGAGCTTAAGAAGAAACCCGCAATAATGAAAAGAGTTCGTTATTTGGAAACTGCTCTTAGAAATTCCAAAAGTGACGACAATAGAGAATATGCGGAAGCGATTCTTCTGTTTTCACTATTTATTGAACACGTTTCTTTGTTTTCGCAGTTCCTAATTATAATGGCATTCAACAAACATAAAAATATGCTCAAAGGCATTTCAAATGTTGTAGAGGCAACTTCCAAAGAAGAACAAATCCACGGCGATTTTGGAATTGATTTAATCAAAATTCTTCAAAAGGAAAATCCTGAATGGTTTACCTCAGACTACAACAGAAATATACACGAGCTATGCAAACAAGCTTATGAAGCAGAAAAAGAGGTAGTAGATTGGATTTTTGAAGACGGTGAACTTGACTTTTTGCCCAAGGCAGTAGTTAATGAGTTTTTAAAAAATAGATTTAATAATTCTTTAGAAAGCATTGGAATTGAAAAAGCTTTCGAAATTGACCAAGAACTAGTTTCTCAAACTGAATGGTTCGATGATGAAATCATAGGAACCAAGCATGGAGACTTTTTTGTAAAACGTTCTATAAATTATAGTAAAAGAACACAAAGTATAACGAGTGATGACCTATTCTAAATAATGCAGAAAAAACTAAAAGCCAAGGAGGAACAAAAAAATTCATATCAACATTTAGTTCAAGCCAGAAAAGAGGCCAGGGAGTCTAATTTAACTTCAAAAAAATCATTTGAATGGTTGAACGATAATAGTAGAAAGTTTTTAGCTGCTGGGTATTTAGGAGAAGGAATAAACGCCGAGGAACGTATAGCGAACATTGCTAAAAGAGCAGAGGAAATTTTAGAAATGCCCGGCTTTGCTGATAAGTTTTACAATTACATGTCGGAAGGGTATTATTCACTTGCATCTCCGGTATGGTCAAACTTCGGTAAAGAACGCGGTTTACCAATTAGCTGCTTTGGTTCTCACATTGATGACGACATCGGAAATATTTTGTACACTCAATCTGAGGTAGGAATGATGTCTAAATTAGGCGGTGGAACTTCAGGTTATTTTGGTAAAATCAGACACAGAGGTGCGGAGATTAAAAATAATGGAGAGGCTTCAGGAGCAGTTCATGTTATGAGGCTATTTGAATCTATGGTTGATGTCGTAAGCCAAGGCTCAGTAAGAAGAGGTCGTTTCTCACCATACCTCCCAGTTGATCACCCCGATATTATGGAATTTTTGGAAATAGGTACAGAAGGTAATCCTATCCAAGAATTAACCCATGGCGTCACCGTCACCAATGACTGGATGCAAGAAATGATTGATGGTGATGTTGAAAAAAGGACCGTTTGGGCAAAAGTCATACAAAGTCGTGGAGAAATGGGATATCCATATATCTTTTTTACAGATAATGCAAACAATGGTGCTGCAGATGTTTACAAGGACAAAAAGCTGCCGATATATGCTAGCAACTTATGCACAGAAATCATGTTACCCTCTGATCACAATTGGTCATTTGTCTGTGTTTTATCAAGTATAAACCTGTTGCATTACGATAAATGGAAAAACACCGACGCCATCGAAACAATGATTTATTTCTTAGATACACTAGTTACAGAGTTTATAGAAAAATTGGATAGGTATAAAAATTCTCCTAATAGAGATGACCAACAGACATTTCTATTCATGGAAAGAGCGTATAATTTTGCAAAAGAAAATAGAGCTCTTGGAATGGGAGTTTTAGGATGGCATTCTTTGCTGCAATCTAAGATGCATGCCTTTGATAGCCAAGAGGCGTATGATTTAAATAGTGAGATTTTCAGAACAATAAAAGAAAAGTCATATAAAGCCTCAGAATACTTGGCAACTAAGTTTGGAGAACCGAAACTACTTAAAGGTTACGGGAGAAGAAATACAACTTTAAATGCCATAGCACCAACTACATCATCTGCGTTTATCTTAGGACAGGTTTCTCAAGGAATAGAGCCTATATGGTCAAATATCTATGTTAAAGATATCGCAAAAATTAAAGTAACTGTTAAAAACCCGTTTTTAACAGAACTCCTAAAAGAGAAAGGCATGGATACCCCAGAGGTATGGAAAAGCATAAGAGATAGAGATGGTTCTGTCCAACATCTGGAGTTCTTATCTGAAAACGAAAAAGAGGTATTTAAGACATATTCTGAAATTGATCAGTTGGCTATAATTTATCAAGCCGCGAACAGGCAAAATCATTTAGATCAAGGCCAGTCTTTGAATATTATTATACATCCAGATACCAGCACTAAAGAGATTAATAAGATTCACATCACAGCATGGAAACTTGGACTTAAATCTTTGTACTACCAGCATAGTATGAATGCGGCTCAAAAGTTCAAACAAAAGAAAGATTGTGAAAGCTGTGAGGGTTAAATTTTATTAACCTCATCTTAATTAAAATTACATAGGGGTAACCTCAAGAATCTTATACAGAACCATGCTAATTACCTATTGTTGTGGTTATAGATCCAGCTAAATTTAAACTTCGTTGATTTGTTTGTATGTGTTGTAAAACTCCTCAACTATATTAAACTTAACCTTATTAATTTCTTTTGTTTTTAGAAGAATATTGAAATATAATGTTGTGTTTTTGGGGCTTGTTTCAACATTTCTTGTAAGCTCAATTTGAGCATTAATTTTGTTTTGAATTTCTTTTTTAATCTTTTCTTTTTTACCCAAAACAACTTTGAATTCAGTAAACGAATTATTTTCAAAATTCTTCATGGACTCTTTGAAAATTGATTTAGTAAAACTGTGTATCTCATTTAAATCCCTAATCTGAGAAAGTTTCAACTTTTGGTGATCATTATTGATGTGTTTATGACTTTTAGATATTATATATTCTAAATCACTTGCAATATCATCGATGTAACTTAACAAAACAATATAAAAATTACTTGCTGACAAACTTGTTTCATCTAAATTTTTAACAAAATAAAATATATTCTCTCTTAATCCCTCTACTTCTCCCCCCAGGCGTTTGACATTTTTTTTACCTTTTTTAAGAATTGATAAATCCTGTTGAGAAAGCCCTTTTACAAGATTGCTGTAGATTAAATCAACTCTTTTAAAAAACTTAGTGATATTCCCTGAACTCTCCTCCATAATTCCCTTCATGGATTTACTTTCAGCCTTCAAAATTTTTTCAACGTCAACGTCATTTTCTTCACCTCTATGCTTCATGAAATTTCTGCCAATTATTAATAAAATAATAAAAAGAATTATTGCAATTGCCTCTATGCCTCCTATATAGGCGATTGAAACAATTATACCAGAAACAATAAATGCTATTAAAGCTGTTAAAAACCAACCAGTTATTACGTTTACAACACCAGAAACCCTGTAAACAGCACTATCTTTCCTCCATGCGCCATCGGCCAAGGAGCTTCCCATTGCCACCATAAAAGTCACATATGTGGTAGAAAGAGGTAATTTATAAGATGTAGCTACTGAAATTAAAATTGATGCTACGGTCAAATTTACGGATGCTCTAAGCATATCAAAGGAGGGTGCATTCGGATCATTGCTAATTTTAGATTTTAAATTTTTTCTAGAAAATTGAGTTTCAATTTTATTATTTATTTTTTTTGGAATTAGGTGTACCAGTGATGAGGATATTTTTTGAAAAAATTTTACAATCAGTTTGGACACCAACGAGGGTTCAAATCTCTCTTTCACGTACCCTTGGTTGGATAGATCAAGAGATGTTTTTAAAACCTTTCTAGCTTTAGATGAGAACCAAAGTGTCAATACCATTATTAATCCAGAAATTACCAGAAAACCGGTTGGAGTTGGCACCTTTGAAGCCATGGATTCCATGCTAAATTGTGATGCTGGGATTCCAGACGATATCCACGCCTCATATGACTGATATGCC
>ENA-OSEY01002277-OSEY01002277.1-marine-metagenome-genome-assembly--contig:-NODE-2277-length-12514-cov-2.457265_pt1 | contig 12514 bp, 10 predicted proteins | sample MGYA00248465_ERZ534230 | MGnify/ENA primary metagenome ERZ534230 (study PRJEB26409, sample SAMN06344110) | marine metagenome | isolation source: Sea water from surface | place: Atlantic Ocean:Southern... | reverse complement strand
ATAAAAATTGCACCATTGTAAAGTCTAGGATCTAATCTTTTTTTGAATCTATTTAGATTTGAGAAATTTAATATTGCTGATAATTTACCTAAAATTGAATTTTTAAAAATTTTTTTTAGCTCATCAGTAATAAAATTTGCTGTTCCCTCTGCTGTTTTAAGAGCAACATTACCTGTAAAACCATCAGAAACAATTACATTAACATTACCATCCATGAGTTCATTTCCTTCTATGTAGCCAGAAAAATTAAAATTATTAGATTTTTTCTCATTAAGTATTCAGCGATTTCCCAATCTAGGGGCGTATCAATATCAACAGAAAATCTTTTGATGACTTTGCTACCAAATTCATGGAAATTGTTTTGGATAGATTGCTGCTTACTGCAGATTCCGTCCATATTTGCCTCCATTGCTGTCATTTGGGATGCTAGTTGCTGCTCTTTTACACCATGATCACAAAATTTGGCTGGTAATTCATCGGTCCAGAACTCTTGGTAGTGTGTCCACGTTCGGTCAGCTTCTTGTTTCCATTTTGTATCAATTACATAAACCCTACTTGGGTCTGACTTGTGGGTAATTGTTATGTCAGGTTTAAGGAAGTTGTGACCTATAAAAGGCCGACTGTCTTGCCCCCTAACCACAAACTCTTCCTCAAAAAGAGCTTTTTTAGTTTCTACAAATGACAATGCTAATATATTTGAGATTTTACTAAGTAGTTTATTAACCCTTCCAATAATAGCATTTTGTTCATGTATTATTGAAGGAATGGAACAAATTTTAGATGATATCATAGGTGCTATCGTAGGGTATCCTCCAAAACCTATCACTACATCTGGTTTTTTGAATAAAATTATAAATAACGATTTAATTAGCGAAATTGAAATTTGTAATAATGATATTATTTTTTGTATTATATTTTTATTACTCGGACTTGATACTTTATGAGTAAAAATTTTAAAATTTAAAGATTTTTTCTCAAAGAAATTCTCATAATATTTACCACCTCTTTGATCAGTAATAATAATAAAATTATAATTACTCATTTTGTTAATTAGAGATAATGATGGATAAATGTGACCACCAGTGCCACCAGCAACAACCATTAAAATTTTTTTTCTATTACAATTTTTTATATCACTTTTTTTCATAAATTTCTTTTCTGAATGGATCTAAAGGGTTACTTCTTTTAGTTAAAGATAAAATTATTCCTGCTGTTATGGCTGATGCTATAAGAGATGAGCCACCATATGATAAAAATGGTAATGTCATTCCTTTAGTAGGGATAAGATCCGTGTTACTTGCCATGTGAATCAATGATTGGAAGCCAAATTGGAAAGCAAGACCTCCAATAGCTAAAATAAAAAAAAGATTATTATTATTAATTGTATAGTAAAATGACCTTAAAATTATTAGCCCATAAATAATAATTATTACACTACATATTAAAGCACCATATTCTTCTGCTGCTACAGCAAATACAAAATCTGAGTGTGCATCAGGCAAAGATTTTTTATAAAACCCTTCACCTGGACCTTTGCCCCAAAAACCACCAGATTCAAAAGATTGTAAAGATTTAGATACTTGATACGTTTTACCTTCAAGGAAATTGTCTATTCTTATTTTAACGTGATCAAAGTGTTGATAAGAAAAAATCATAAATATTGGAAAAGCTATAATAAGACATAAAATAAGTATCAATGGTATTCCGGTAATAAATAACTGGAACCCCCATGTAAACATCATTACGATAGTCATTCCTAAGTCGGGCTGTAATAATAATAAAGATGAAATTAGAATTATTGATGCAATTGACCACATCCAACCTGGAAATTTTGTTTTTTCAATCCACAATGACAACAGCCAAGCATTAAAAACTACATATAAAGGTTTGCCTATTTCACTTGGTTGAAAACTCAAACCTCCAATATAAAACCACCTTTGTGCTCCTTTTATTTTCTCTCCATCAAATAAAATCACAAAAAGCAGTACAGTAGTAATTATTATACCTAAAATACATATTATTTTAATTTGTCTTTCATTTAATATTGAAAAGAAAATTATTATCGGAATACTCAAGGCTCCGTATAATATGTGTCTGATAGTGAAATAATGTGATGGAATATTTAAATTTTCTGCGAGATGTTGACTTGATGCCATTACTAATAATATTCCAAACATCATTAATATAAAAAATGAAGTCAATAAATATCTATCTATGGTCCACCACCAAAGTGCAAGTTGAGATCTGTCTGAACGTGTGATGTTCATTTTATTAAACTTTCACTCAATTGTTGATTAACTATTTCTTTAAATTTATTTCCTCTATCTTCAAAGTTTCTATATTGGTCAAAACTAGCTGCGGATGGAGACAATAAAATCACATAATTTTTAAAGTTAGAAATTGCAGCTTTTTTAAAAGCAAGTTTAGTTGCCTTTTCTAATGTTAAACAATTATGTATTTGTAAATCTGGTTTAAATCTTGAAATTTCTTTGCAAAAAAATTTAGTTGATTTACCAATTAAAAATACTTCTATTACTCTATCTAAAAAGGTTTTAGCCTCTCCAATACCACCTGATTTAGGTTGACCTCCCGCTATCCAAAAAATATTTTTAAAAGACTTTAGAGCAGCGGCAGTAGATTCCCCATTAGTTGATTTACTATCATTTATAATTTTAATTCTGTCTGAAATATATATAGGTTCCATCCTGTGAGGTAACCCTTTGAAATTTTCTATAGCAAATTTAATTTTTTTAAGAGTTATATTTAGATGCTTAGCTATTGATACTGCTAAAGAGCAATTAGAAGCATTATGAGCCCCCTGCAGATAATCATTATCATTAACATAATTGTAAGTTTTATCTTTGGTTATTTTAATTATATTTTTAGATTTAAACTTCTTCTTATTTACCATTTCATTGAGAAGTTTGTTGTCAGCGTCTAAAATAAATGTTCCATTTTCTTTTAAAAAATTAAGGATTTTAAGTTTAGAAAGTTTATATTTTTTAAAAGTTTCATGGTAATCCAAATGATCCTTAGTAATATTTGTTATTGTAGCTAGATCTAGACTTAATTTTTTTGCGCCATCTAATTGATAGCTTGACAATTCTAGAATTATAATACCGTGTTTTCCAGGGTCTTTAATTTCACAGGCAGGGAAGCCATAATTTCCACCTATGACACATTTAATTTTATTAAATTTTAATATATGAAATAATAATGCAACTGTTGTAGATTTACCGTTCGTGCCAGTTATTCCAATTATTTTAGCTTCTGGTTTTGTTTCAAAAAATAAATCAATTTCATTAATAATTTTTACTTTATTTTTTATTGCATATTGTATGGCTAGATGTTTATTTTTTGCATTTATTGGTATACCTGGACTCACAACTAATGCAGTTAAGGTTTTCCATGGCCATAGATTGTAATTTTTCCAACTTTTTTTTCTAATAAAGTCTGGCTTGTCTTTTTTGTCGTCGAATACAAATATATTTGCTTTTGAATTTGAAAGAATTTTAGCTGCGGCCATACCTGATAATCCAGCCCCTAAAATCCCAACATCTTTATTTTCATAATAATTAATTCTTATCAATTTATTACCTTAGTTTAAGTGAAGAAATGCCGACCAAAGCCAAAATTACAGCAATAATCCAAAATCTTATTACTATTGTAGATTCTGCCCATCCTTTTTTCTCAAAATGATGGTGAATAGGTGCCATTCTAAATATTCTTTTGCCTGTAAGTTTAAATGATAAAATTTGTACTATTACAGACACTGTTTCTAATACAAAAAGACCTCCAATTATAACTAATACTAATTCATGCCTCGATGCTGATGCAGTGACACCAATTACTCCTCCGAGTGACAATGAACCAGTATCACCCATAAAAACCATTGCTGGTGGTGCATTAAACCATAAGAAACCTAATCCTGATCCTATAATTGCACCTAATAAAACTGTTATTTCACCAACACCTGGAACATAGTTTAATTGTAAATAATTTGAGAAATTTATATTTCCTACTAAGTAAGCTATTACAGCTAATGAACCTGCCGCAATCATTACTGGCACTATTGCCAAACCATCAAGGCCATCAGTTAAATTTACAGCGTTAGATGAACCCACAATTACTAAGATTGTAAATGGGATATATAAAATTCCTAAAAATAAAATACTATCTTTTAAAAAAGGAATTGATAATGTGTTTTGTAAATTTTCTGGTGTGTTTTCTAAAATTATCCAAGCCGCAAAAAAAGCTATAAAAAGCTGGGGAATAATTTTTTGATAACTTTTTAAACCACTACTATTCATCCTTGATACTTTTAACCAGTCATCTAGAAGGCCAATTACACCAAAAAGTATAGCCACTCCCAGCACAACCCATATATATTGATTATCCAACCTAGCCCACAAAATTGTTGAAATTGAAAAAGCTAATAGTATCAATAAACCTCCCATTGTAGGTGTGCCAGCTTTGAAAATAATATGATTTTTTGGACCATCAGTTCGAATTGGCTGTCCTTTTTTTTGTGTTTTTTTCAAAAGAGATATAATACTTGGACCAAAAATAAAGCTAATTAGTAATGCGGTTAAAAGAGCTCCAATTGTTCTAAAAGAAATATAGTTAAACAAATTAAGAGGTTGAAAGTGGTTAGTGTAATTTAATAAAAGGTCAGGCAGCATTAGCATTCTCTTGAATAATATTTTTAAAAATTGGCACAAGTTTCCACAGACCAGTACCATTGGAGCCCTTTAAAAGGATTATTTGGTTGGGTTTTATAAATTGTTTGATTTCTTTGACTAATTCACTGATTTCACAGTATGATTGACATTTAATCGTTAAATTTAATTTATCATTTATTTTCTTTGTGTATTTCCCAACCGTTAATAATAAGTTTGGATTTATGTTCTTTAAAATTGGCACAAGATCTAAATGTATTTTTGTTGAACTTTTACCTAATTCAAGCATATCGCCAATTATCACTACTGCTTCAAATTCACGATATTTTATTCTTAAATTATTAAAGTTTTGGAGAGCAGCCATCATTGATGCAGGATTTGCATTATAGCTATCGTCAATTATAATTGTCTTTTGTTTACTATTAAAATTAATTATAAGCTTTTCACCTCTTCCAGATAAGGGTTTTAGCTTACTAATTAATTTCATTACTTTTTTAGTTGGGAGTTTTAATTCTTTAATGACAGATATAGATGCAATCACATTTTCAGCTTGTGTCGTATTTAAATATTTCAAATGCCAATTCTCTATTTTATCATAACAAATAGTTGATCCGTCTTTTTCGTTAACTAATTTTTTGATTTGTGTGTTTGAAATTTTAGAATGACCAAATAGATGAATTTTAGCGTTAACTTTTTTTGCTTCAGTTATTAAAAATTCTTTCCAATCATTATCTGAGTTTATGATGGCTACACCATTCTTTTCTAATCCTAAGAAAATTTCACTTTTTGCTCTGGCAATCTCTTTTTCATTTTTGAAATTTTGTATATGAGAATTTGATACATTAGTGATTACTGCAATATTAGGTTTAGCAATTTTAGTTAATTCTCTAATTTCACCAATATTATTCATTCCTAATTCTAGAACGCAAAAACTAAAATCATGGGGTAATCTGGACAATGTTAGAGAAAGTCCAATTAAATTATTATTATTTCCAAACGTTTTATGAGTTTTACCACATTGATTAAGTGCACTTGATAATATATAATTAGTGCTAGTTTTTCCACTACTACCCGTTATTCCAATAGTAATTCCATTAAATCTGTTTCTTGCAAATTTACCAATATTTATTAGTGCTTCTTTAGTGTCATCTACATATAATCCACTATACTTTTTAGCTATTTTAATATTTGACACTAATACTCCGCAAGCACCTCGAGAAATTGCAGACTCTATGAATTTGTGACCATCAAAATTTTCCCCAATAAGGGCTATAAATAATTCCCCTTTTTTAATTGTTCTGTCATCTATACTTATTCCATGAATATTATCAAAATTATTCAGAAAATTTGAAGTTGGATCTGATGCTTTGCAAGCAGTCATTAAGTCCTGTTTTGTCCATAATGGCATTAGTCAGCTTCCCTTCTATTTTCAATATTCTTGATAGTTTCCTTTGCAACCGTGAAGTCATCAAAAGGAAGTGTTTCCATACCAATTGTTTGAGAGGTTTCATGACCTTTACCGGCAATAAGTAAAAAATCATTTTTCTGTAATTTTGAAATAGCATAATTGATAGCTTTATTTCTATCTGGAATTTCTACTGCATTTGGGCAGCCCTCCAAAATATCTTTTCTGATATTAGATGCAGTTTCAGATCTGGGATTATCGTCAGTAACTATTACTAAATCAGAAAATTCTTTTGCAAGCTCTCCCATAAATTTTCTTTTATCTTTATCTCTGTCACCACCACATCCAAATAATGTAATTATTTTTTCCTTAGCTATTTCTTTAATTGAATTTAAAACATATCTTAAAGCTTCTGGAGTGTGTGCATAATCAATTATAATCATTGAGTTATTGTGTGTGGCTGAAATCATTTCCATTCTGCCACGTGCAGGCTTTAGGTAACTAATTGATTTGAATATTAGATTTGCATCAATTCCTAATGCAATGCAAATAGAAGCAGCAGCAACTACGTTATATGACTGAAACTCTCCTATCATTCCAATAGTAGATTTATAAATTAAACTCTTATATTCTAAAACCAAATCAATATTCTGATTATTTTGTTTTATAGAAATTATTTTAACATCTGCACCTGAACTTTTTCCAAATGTAACAACAATATGTCTATTATTTTTTATTTCGTTAAAAAGTCTTTTACCAAAATCATCATCAATATTAATAGCTACAGCAGAATTACTCTGAAGTATCTCAGTGAAAAGTCTTTTTTTACAGTTAAAATAATTTTCAATATTTTTATGATAATCAAGATGATCATGAGATAAGTTTGTAAAAATTGCACCTGTAAATTTAACACCATCAAGCCTAAATTGATCAAGACCATGTGATGACGCTTCTAAAGCCAAGTGTGAAATTTCCAAATTTTCCAATGAATATAGTTCTTTGTACAATTCATCAGGATCAAAAGTAGTAAGGTTTTGTTTTGGAGATTTAAGAATACTTTTGTTAAGAGTATTCTCAATTTTTGTTCCAAGGGTTCCCATTGATGCTGCTTTCCATCCTGCTTGAACCCATAATTGTCTACAAAATTCAACAGTTGAGGTTTTACCATTAGTACCTGTCACTCCAATAATTTCTTTGGGTTGTTTGTTATAAAAAGATGCAAGAAGTTCTGTATAAACAAGTCTTGTCGATATTTTATTTGTTGATATCACATTTTTATCATAAGACTTGTCTGCAATTATAAGTATAGCTCCATTTTTTCTTGCTTCATTTATAAAATCTGATCCATCGAACTGAGCACCTTTAATAGCAACATAAATATAGTCATTTTTGATGTTTTTACTATTTCCTGAGATTCCATTTATATTGTGGTTTAGTATTTTATTCGGAACATTTTTTAACAAATCCAGTAAAATTCCATTTTTTGATAAAAGATCTTTTAATAACATTTTATAAGTTTGCTCCGTCATTTTTACCTCTAATCTTAAAATCTAAAAGATTATTAGAAAAATTCGGTGAGCTTTCTAATTGAGGCTTTACTCCTAAAATTGGAGCAACTCTTGTTACTAATTGTTTTACAATAGGTGCTACAACCCAACCAGCAGTTCTATAACCAAAGGAAAATTTTTGACCTTTAGGATTGTCAATCATAATAGTTATTATAAATTGTGGATCATTCATTGGAAATGCACCTGTAAATGCTACAATATTCTTTTTTTTATAATATCCTCCAGATGGATTAATTTTTTCAGCTGTCCCAGTTTTCCCTCCAATTAGATATCCAGACGCTTCTGCTTTTTTAGCAGTACCATTTTTATTGCTAACAACCAGTCTCATTATACTTTTCATTTTTATTGAAGTTTCTTTTGAAATAATTACTTCATTTTTTTTCTCTACTTTTCCTTTTATCAATGTTGGATTAACTTTCACTCCACTATTAACAATAGTTGCGGTTGCAGATGCAAGATGCATAGGTGTGATTGAAATTCCATGGCCATATGAAATAGTCATTGTGCTTAAAACTTTTTTGTCTCTTATCACTTGAGGTTTTCCTAACTCAGGTATTTCTAGTGAAAGCATATTCAATAAACCAAGAGATCTAAGATATTTTAATTGAGTTGAAGAACCAAATTTCTCAGCTATTTTTGCCGATCCAATGTTACTAGAATGAACAATTACTTCTGGAATATTAATAGCGTAATCTAGAGGATGAAAGTCATTTATAATTCTAGAAGAAACTTTCAGTGGTTTTGAAACGTCAAAAACATCATTTTCATTTATTAAGTTACTTTCAAAAGCAATAGCAGCGGTAATTAACTTTAAAGTTGAGCCCAGTTCATATATACCTTTAGTAGCTTTATTAAAAAGATTTTCATTTAATATTGAATTGTAATTATTAGCATTATAATCAGGAAGTGAAACTACAGAAAATAACTCACCATTTTTTGCATTCATTATTATTCCAGCACCGCCCTCAGCTTCAAATTTTTTTATTTGATTTAATAACAATGCTCTAGTTATATGTTGGATGCCTCCATGAATAGAAAGAGTTACATCTTTGCCAACTTGAAGTTGACTATCAAATTTTTTCTCCACGCCGGCAATACCTTTGCCATCAATATCTGTAGCACCAAGAATATGAGACGCGAGTGTATTATTAGGATAAATTCTCTTGGTTGCTGTTTCAATTTTTAAACCTTCTATTCCTGCATTCAAAAGACTTACATATTCTCTGGGTGATATTTCTCTTAACAGATTAATATGTTTTTTATTACTATTTAATTTCTTAAATAAATCTTCTTCTTTTAGGTAAGGAAATATATTAGTTAATTTGGTAATAGTCTGGTATTTATTTAAAATTTCCTGGGGATTTATATTAAGACTTAACGTGCTTATTGTAGTAGCTAGAATTTTATTATTTCTATCGTAGATGTTACCTCTTAAATTTTTTTGAAAAGATTTATTTTCTATGGTTGTATAGGCTATATTTGAAATCTTTTCTTCATTAATGTTGGCGAGTGATATTGTTCTGTATCCAATAATTGTAAAAGACATTATTAATAACAGACTACTAATTAGTAATTTGATTTTACGAAATTTAGACTGATTTTCTTTTCTTACATCGAGGTCAAAAAAATCAAATGGTTTCATTTTTTTTCACCATGACTTAAGGTAACTGTTACGTCTACAAGATCTTTTAAATCCCAAATATCTGTTGGCAAAATTTCTCTTAATCCTAATCTGTTTAGAGCAATTTTTTCTATTCTATCAGGACGTTTCAGATAGCTAAGTTCAGCTTTTAAAATGTTTATATCTGATTTAGCACTTTTTATATTATTTTGAATCTGAGTAAGTTCTATTTCTTTTTTTGTAATGAAATGTTTAATTTGGTAAAGTGAAATTCCTACAAAAAGTATAACAAAAAAAATAAAAGAGGATGGATACCTTATCATGCAATTTCTCCAAATGTAGATGAAAAGTGTGTCCGTTTTGCAATACGTAATTTTGCAGATCTAGATCTTTTATTAATGTAAATCTCTTGTGCAGATGGCAGAATAGGTTTTTTTGTTATTATTTCTAAACTTGGATTCTTTTTTGGAAGCTCAGGTAAATGTCTAGATGAGGGTCTGTTTCGGACGCATTTATTAAAGAAATTTTTTACAATTTTGTCTTCAATTGAATGAAAAGAAACTACAGCTAATCTACCTTCTGGTCTTAATACTTTTTCTGCAGCTATTAATCCTTCTTCTAATTCTTTGACTTCATCATTTAAATATATACGAATTGCTTGAAAAGTTTTTGTAGCCAGATCTATTTTACTTTTCTTTTTTGGAATAGCGTTTCTGACTATATCAGCTAATTGCCCTGTTGTTTTGATTTTATTAATTGATCTTTGATGTATAATATTTTTGGCTATTCTTCTTGAATAAACTTCATCGCCCAATTCATATATTATATTTGCAAGAGTATTTTCTTCAACTTTGTCTAAAAATTCATCTGCAGTTGGACCTTCGGATGACATTCTCATATCAAGAGGTCCATCTAATTTGAAAGAAAAACCTCTACTTTGGATATCTAATTGAGGACTTGATACTCCAAGATCAAAAACAACACCTGCAACTTTATATATTTTAAGTTCGTTTAAAAAATTACCTAGTTCAGAAAATTTCCCCATTTTAAAGTAAAATCTATCTGCATAACTTTCTTTTAAACTATCTGCAAAAACTTTAGCATGAGGATCTCTATCAATTGCAACAACTTTACAATTTTTATTTTTTAAAATAGCTTTGGTATAGCCTCCTAAACCAAATGTTGCATCAACATAAACTTCGTCTTTAGTTAAAGATAATGCCTTTATTACCTCATCAAGTAAAACTGGAATATGTATAACTTTATCATTCATTTGAATACTGCTTACTCAATTTTTTTTTAAAATTAATTTAGGTGGACCTTTTTCTTTAAGTATTTGCTGAGATTTCATATATTGATTTTCATATTCATTAGGAGACCAAATATAAAATGACTCTCCTATACCCATAAAAACAGCTTTATCGGAGAGGTTGGCAAAGTTCATGAGAGTGTCTGGAATGACTACTCTACCGTTAATATCAAATTTGATTTCAAAAGAATCTGCCATCATCATCCTTAAAAGAAATGCATCGTCTGATAAAGCGTCCAACTCATCTATAGCATCTATATATGCTTGCATTCGTGTAGAGGTAGTACCTTCTATGCATTTAAATTGAAGACTTTTAAATAAAATCAGGGTTTCATTTGATTTTTCTAAATTAACTCGAAATGATGCTGGAATTGATACTCTACATTTTAAATCAATCTTATTATGTGAGGTTGATAAAAACATTGATTTTAATATCCTAAATTAAGAAGAATAAATCTGCATAAGTTCTAAACTTTTAATTCCATTTAAAATTGCCTAAGCAATAAATTTATAACTTTATGGGATAACATGGGATTTTATGGTAGTCAATGGGAAAATCAACTACCTTATGGTATAATATAAGTAAATTTATTTTTTATTAATGGTGTCAGAGAGCGATAAGCCGGGTTTTGTATCAAAATTTTGATTGTAGTTATTAATCTTGAAAATTTGTTACCAAATTTTTCTAGCGACCTACCCAAGAAACTTTGTAGAAATTCAAAATAGGTTTCTTCTATTTGGTCTTGCTCTAGGTGGGGTTTACCATGCCATTTTTATTACTAAAAATGCGGTGCGCTCTTACCACACCATTTCACCCTTACCAAATTGGCGGTATATTTTCTGTGGCACTTTCCCTAGGGTTGCCCCTGCTGGAGGTTATCCAGCACCTTATTTCTATAGAGCCCGGACTTTCCTCTTTAAAAAAGCAACTACACAGCTCTCTGACAAAAGTAAGATATAAGTTATAAATTTTAGGTCAATATAAACTTGAATTTTAAGGATTATTTATTTCGTCATTTAAAATTTGTAATTCAAGCCATTTATTTTCAGATTCATTAATAATTTTTTTAATATTTGTTATTTCAGTAGTTGCCTTATCAAAAGTTTTTCTATCATTTTTAAATAAATCTCTATCATTTAAAATGGTTTCATATTCTTTGAGTTCTTTTTCTAGTTTTTCAATTTTTAAGGGTAACTTCTCTAAATAATAAGAATCTTTGAAGCTCATTTTCTTTTTATTAATAATTTTTTTAGGTGTTATTTTTTTATTTGAGATTTTGTTCTTACCATTATTATTTACTATTATTAATTTTTCTAATCCAAATTTTTTGTAATAATCTGAGAAATTTCCTTCATGTTTTAAAATTCTATTATTGTTTTCAAATACAAGAAGTTTTTCTACTGTGCTATCTAGAAAAAATCTATCATGGCTAATAATTAATACAGTACCGTCATAGTTTTTGATAACCACTTTTAACAAATCAAGAGTTTCAAAATCTAAGTCGTTAGTAGGTTCATCTAAAATTAAAAAATTATTTTTATTTATAAATAACTCAGCTAGTGATAATCTTACTTTTTCACCACCTGAAAGTGTTGAATTAATCTGTAAAGATTTTTTTTCATCAAATCTAAATTTTTTTAAGTACGATAATACATGTATTTTGTCACCCATAAAATCCACATGGTCTCCATTTCCAGCAAGTGTACTCCATGGTGTTTTGTTTAGATTTATATTTTCTTTATTTTGATCAAAATATTTAATATTTAAGTTCTCACCAAATTTAATTCTTCCCGTTTTGGGAGGGTGTATTCCCTGTAATATTTTAACTAAAGTACTTTTTCCTGAACCATTTGCACCTATTATTCCAATGCGATCATATCTTCTGATTTTCAAGTTTAAATCTGAGAAAATATTTAAATTTTCATTATTTA
>ENA-OSEY01002276-OSEY01002276.1-marine-metagenome-genome-assembly--contig:-NODE-2276-length-12516-cov-2.901439_pt1 | contig 12516 bp, 11 predicted proteins | sample MGYA00248465_ERZ534230 | MGnify/ENA primary metagenome ERZ534230 (study PRJEB26409, sample SAMN06344110) | marine metagenome | isolation source: Sea water from surface | place: Atlantic Ocean:Southern... | reverse complement strand
TTCCTAAAAATGCTGAATATAAAATAGTATTTGCGACACCACAGGGTGAAACAACAAGAATTCCCAAAGAGCTTCAAGGTGTTCAATATTACAAAACAAAGGAATTAGCTGAAATAGCCTTAAGCAAAAAATTGAACTCTAATTTTTATAAAATAGGCGATGAAGATAGAGAGGAATTAAAGAAAAAAAGATACGAAAGATATTATAAAAAGTTATTAAATGACAAAAAAAGACTAGATAAAAAAAGATACCGAGATAGAAAAAAAGACAAGAAAAGATGGAAAAATCTTTCTTTCAAAGATTGGGAAATTAAAAAAGAGAGAGATAGAAATTATCGTGCTAAAAAAAGAGAGGAAAAACTAAAATTATATGCCTTGGAAAATCAATAATAAGTTTGCTTACCCAAAATCAATGAGATCCATTTATAATGGATCCAGACATTATGATGTAGGTGGAGATAAGTATCCAAGTGTAACAAACATACTTGCAGAAACTAAGAGTCAAGAGGATAAGGATGCTCTCAATAGATGGAAAAAGGATATTGGGTTTAAGGAGGCGGCGATAATTTCTAAACAGAGTTCAGAAAGGGGAACTACTCTTCACCAATATTTAGAGTCAATTTTGTTAAATAAAATGAATGGAGAACTATTGGAAGAAGTTAATTTACCAAAAAAAATGGCAGAAACAATTGTAGACAACGGAATAAATAATCAAATCAACGAAGTTTATGGATGTGAAGCTGTGTTGTATTATGATGGAAATTTTAAGTTTGCTGGCACTGCTGATGCAGTAGTAAATTCTTCAGATAATGAAATCAAAATTTTAGACTTCAAGCAAAGCAACAGGCCAAAGAAGAGAGAATATTCTGTTATAAATGAATATGGACTTCAATTAGCATTATATTCAATTGCTCACGACAATATGTTTGGAACTAAGATTAAATCAACGGAAATTTTGATGTGCACACCAAATTTAATATTCCAAAAGTTTGAATTTAAAGATCAGGAATTCGAAAAATTAAAAAAAGAAGCCATGGATAGAGTTGAGCAATATTATAATTTAAAAAGAGAGAATTTGGAATTATAAATAATTCTCATGTTCAGATGCTAATTTTTCTAAATGTGAGTTGATTGCCTCAACTTTTTCCAAAACTGCTTTATCATCTTTTTTTTCCTCTCTTAAAACGTCAATACGCGCCATACCCTCAGGTATAGTTGGAAAAACTTCTTTATTAGTGGAAAGCAATCTACGACTTATATTTTTTCTTACTTTTTTATATTCTTCATTACTATCAAAACCATCTTTACCCCACTTATCCAGTAAGATCATTTCTGATAAATGTTTAAGTGGACCATTAAATCTTTTGTGAATTTTTTTCTGCTCATCTTTGTTATTAGTCATAACAAAATTATTCATTAATGATTTATCATTTGATGATGGGTTTAAATTAAATATCATTTGTTCAGGTATTAGCTCAGTTTGATCGATTGAATTATCCTCAAATTGGTCACTGATGATTAAACTCACCCTATTAGCTAATTCTTTTCTATTTTTGATTATAAAGTCTGCTCTTTTTTTGAGGATTTCATGTCCTAAAGTAGAGTATTCATCATCAAATTTAGTCGCAAAAGATTTATCTTGAATGAATGGATTCTTTCCAATTTTAATAGTCCTATATTTCTTAGGAGCAGCAGAAAGTGTTTTTTTTAATACAGTATTAGATTTTTCAGAAAAAATTAACTCTGGATCATGTTTCAAATCAAATACAAGATGATAGCCTTTATAAATCGGGTGTTCACATAAATATGTTGATGTGAATTGTCTAGTACGACTATAGAACGTTTCTGGGTGACAAAAATAATCGGTATTTTCAATTTTACTTAAAACATCCTTTTTATTTGTAAAACTAAGTGATTGTCTAAATAAACTTGGATCTTTTTCTTTTAATAAGTTCATTAAACGCACTAAACCCTCAGTATCTCCTTTTGAACTATGTAAATCCTTTATTTCAAATCCATTAGCTTTTGCGAGCGATCCAAGACGATAAACTTTGTTATTTTTTTCATTTAATTCAAATGAAATTTTATTTGGCGCATAAAAATCAAAGTTTTGGACTATTGGGAGAGAGTCTAATTGTCTTGCATTACCTGTGGAAAAAATCCATGGCCAGGTAAATAAATTTGAAAACAAATGCTGACTTGTAAGCATATAATCAAAATTATATCCATTATGTGCACAAAAGAACACATCACCTTTATTTATCCAAGAGATAAATTTTTCATTTGTTTGTTTTGTTAAGTCAAAATTTGTATTAGACCATTTATCCATTTCAAATGGATCTATTCCATTTACTAAAAAACTATCAACCTCATACACTCTTGATTTTCTTAATTTTGCTTTACAACTAAACTCATCTAATTTTTTAAAATTATAATCATAGAAGATAGCATCGATAGTTAATATATCTGCCAAACCTCTTCCACCACTAGTTTCTGTATCAAAAAATATAAAATTTGGTTTTGACATTATGCAATTTCTTTTTTGTTTTTATCGATGAATAGTGGAATTTCAAAATCTTCTGCTTTTTCATAAAATAAATTTGGCTCTGCTGTTTCGTGTTTAAGAAACTCGATATCTTTAAAGTTATTAGATCTCCACACCACTTCACCATAAATCATCGGAATTAATTCAACAAAATCTATTGCATCATCTCTATATTTTTTATTATCTGATATTATATGAACAAGTGTTCTTTGTTTTAGCTTTAGAAATTGAAGTCTTCTTACGCAAATTCTTCCATTTAGATTGATTGCATAAATACCGTTATTAAATACTACATCTTTAAATTTTTTATTGTGAAATTTAATTATTAAAGCGATGTCGCCAGAGTTTATCGTACCTTGCATATTATCTTCACTTACATTTAATAAAATAAGATCATCATATTTATTTAAATTTAGATTTCTTTTTACAAAATCTTTTGAGAACAGTATTTTTTCATTAGAATTAACCACTGGTAATTTAAAAGTCTCATTTGGAGCAACAAAATTAGGCATATATTTTTTTCTTAAAATTTCTAAATGAGGATAAAAATCTTCAATAGACTCTATTAATCTTTGTGCATCTAAGAGTCTAATTACCTCAGAGAGATTATTAGTATTTGTTTCTGGTTCATCTGGTTGATAATTTTTAATTTCTTCAACCTCTTCTCTTAATCCTGGGAGAACTTCATCGACATATCGTTTAACATAATTTTCTTCATCATGTATAAATTTTGAATTTGATAGCTTAATGTGAATAGTACAGTGGTATTCTAAACAAGGTAAAATTAGCTTTTGATTAATGTTAAAATCTTTATATTTTTCAATAATTTTGTGAAAACTATTTTTTTCAGCATTTTTAAGATCATCAAAAAAAGCATATTTTTTCGATTTACTTTTACTATCTTTTGAGAGAGGCCTTGATGAGGCAATTGCATTTAAAAAAAAATAAGCAAAACTTGGAGGAAAATTAGGCTCAAAAAATCTGTAAAGATATGTATCTAAAGAATGCCTATGTTTTCCTAAATAAATCTTACTTTGGACCTTCGTTAGTCCTGCGGACCTCAATAATTTAAGCAATAAATCCTTAGAAGCCTCATTTATTGTTGATTTTACTTGCCGATTCATACTTTATATATATACTTTTTTATGAAGTGATCAATAATATTTTTTTATAAAAAACACTTTACAAAAAAGTGATTATTGTATATATTGTTTTTATGTTTAAACAATTGAAATTGGGTTCTTTAACCTTTTCTTTATCATTCTCCTTTCTTTCTAGGAGGTTATTGAGCTCAATTTTCAATTTGGTGGAGACAGCTAATGAGAGATGAATTTTATTATATTTTAAGGCGTTGTCTTTTAAGTAGAAAGGACTGGTTGAAATACCAGAATAACTATCTGCGATTTAAGTCATTAAAAGAGGAAGCTTTTAAAAGAAGATTTAATAGAAATATTCTTTTATCTACAACTTACAGTATAATTAATCTTCCAACAGCGATCATTAACTTCCTAGTAAAAATCAATGAGTACTCTGAATATAACAGAGTTTTAAGTGAAATTGAGGTGCTCGAGGAAGAAATAAACAAATACAACAAAAAACAAATCAATAATAGGAGTTAAAAATGCCTAAAGTGAAGAAAACTAACAAAAAGAAATCATCAAATGTAGTTCCTTTGAAAAGAGATCTTGTTCAATCAGAAAATACTGAAAACTTGTTAACTTTAGAAGAACAAGAACGTGAAAGAACAAATATATTTGCTCGAAAATTGTGTGATGAAATTGATCAGTATGTTACAGAATGTAAAATGGATTCGGATATGACATATTATCATTTCTTATTCCACTTAAAACAAAGAACAATACATAGAGTTTCATATCCTCTATTTAAAGCAGCCGATAAATCTTCTACGAATGAGGTTACTGAAAATATGTCTAAATATTTAAGTGAAAACTCACCTGAGTTGAAATTAGATGCATCAAATAATACAATACAATAGAGGAATCATTTAAATGGATATTTTGACTATATTAATTACTGCAGCAGTTATTTTAGCGCTAGGAATTGTGTATTTTAAATTTGTTAAAAAAAAGGACTCTTCGCAATACGTTGACGAAATCAAAGATAAAGAACATGAGTTAGATTTGATTAAACTTCAGCATGAAAGTGATTTAAAAATACTAAACGAAAAACTGAATAGTGTTTTAATAGAAAAAAACAATCTTAATGAAACGTTGACGAAAGAGAGGGAGACCACTTCTAAACAACTTGAGACATTAGGAAAAGTTGATGCCTTTAAAACTTCAGTGACTACTAATATGGGTGAGTATTCACAAATGATTGAGAAGCAACAAAAATTCATAGATAAGTTGACTGGAAACGCAAAATATCAAGGAGATTTTGGTGAGAAATTTCTTGAACAAATATTAAATTTTGCAGGATTTAAACTAGGTATTGATTATACAAAACAAAAAAAAGAAGAGGTTTATGATGTCGAAGAAGATAGATCTAAAACAACGAAACCAGATATTGTATTAAATTTAGGCAACTTTCATATAATTTGTGACTCAAAAGTAAGTTTAGATAATTTTAAAAAATTTGTTAATGCAGAAAATGATGAAGTTAAAAAAGAGCAATTTAATAAACATTACGATGCAGTTGTGAAACATATCGATGAATTGGCTGAAAGAGATTACGTTAAAAATTTAAAGAAACAAGTATTTCAAAAAGTAATAATGTTTATGTGCCATGAAGCTGCTTATCTTTCAGCATTAGAAAAAGATCCTGAACTTTATGAGTATGCGTACAATAAAGATATTTTACTTTGTGGTCCCAAAAATATACTGGCCGTAATATCAATAGTTCAAACTATTAGAGATAAAGAGAAACAAATAAATAGTGTTAATGAGATAACTAATGTTGCCAGTAATTTAATGGAGAAATATTCCATAATTAAAGAAAATCTAATTAGAACAATGAACAGTTTTAACTCTCATGGTGAAAATTTGAAAAAAGTAATAAATGGAATTTACGCTGGTAGGAATAGTTTAGAACAGAGAATAGAAAAACTCCGAGATCATGGAATAAGATCAAAAACTCCAATAAAAAAAACTACCCCCTTACAAGATAAATTGATGGAATTTGAAGATGTAAAAAACAAGATTGAGGATGAAAATAAAGATCAATTAAATTAACTTTAAACCTACTAGTAATCATTCCAAGGCTGGTTAATTATAAAAGATGAGTATTAATGGATAAAAATTTCTATTCACCTACAATGCTTGTAAATTACGTTAATTTAAAGCATTTTATTACAGATGAATTCGGTGATGAAATTTTAAACTTAAAAAAATCAGAGAGAACAATCGCTGAAAATTTAAGATTAGAAAAGGGTTTAATTCACGAAAAAGACTATTTTAACGAATTAAGCAAAAAATATAAAAAAATTAAAAATATCAAAAAGTTAAAAGATTTATCCAAAGAAGAAAAAATTAAAGAAACAATTCAAGCTCTGAAAAATGGATATGAACTAGTTTATGGAGGGTGGTTAGCATCAGGAAATTGGAGAGGAGAATTAGACTTTTTAGAAATTAATAAAACTGTCAAATCTAATTTTGGTGATTGGAGTTATGAAATTATTGACACTAAAAATACATCAAAAGTAAAAAAAGATCATATTTATCAAATAAGTTTATATTCCTTTCTACTTAAAGAAGCTCAAGGAATTCTTCCTAAAAACTTTTATATTTTATTAAAAGATAAAAAAAAAGAAATCGTTAGAATTGGTGAGGTATATGATATTTTTTTAGAACAAAAATTATCTTTTGAGAATTTTGTAAAGAATGATTTGAATAGGAAAAAATTAGAAAAAGTTAGTTATTGTTCTTTTAGAGATTTGCAAGAATTTTGTGAAAAAGAATGGATTAATCAAAAGCATTTGAATCAAGTATTGGGAAACAATAAAAATAATATTAAAAGATTAAATGAGGCTGGTATAAAAAACTTTAGTGAGCTTTCAAAATTAGATCCAAAAAAAAAAATTGAAGGTTTAAAAGATGAGACAAAAATCAAGTTAATTAATCAAGCAAAATTACAAATAGATGCACACACAGAAGGAGTAATTAAGTTCAAATTTATTGAGGAAAATTTTGCTTTAAATAAAGGATTTAATCTTTTACCTGAACCAGCTCCAGGCGATCTTTTTTTTGACTTAGAAGGGGTACAAGATTATGTTTATTCAGGACGATTAGAATACTTATTTGGTATTTTTTATGAAGAAAATGAAAAGAAAGTTTTCAAATCATTTTGGGCACACAATAGAGATGAGGAAAAACAAAGTTTAATTAAATTTTTTGAATTTACAAAAGCTCATTTTAAAAAATATCCAAAAGCAAAAATTTATCATTATGCACCATATGAAATCACTGCTTTAGAAAGATTAACCTCAATACATAAAGTCCATGGAGTAGATTATGATCATTATTTAAACCTTGGAAAATTCGTAGATTTATTTAGAGTAGTTAAACAAGGCATATATGTATCCCAAAAAAGTTATTCTATTAAAGATATTGAAAAGTATTACGATTTTAAAAGAACGGGTGAAATTCTAAAAGGAGATGTATCTGAGGAGTTTTACATTCAATGGATGCATAATAATGATAAGAGACTTTTAGATAAGATTGAGGATTATAATAAACAAGATTGTGAGTCTACTTTTAGACTTAGAAAATGGCTATTGCGAATAAAACCTAAGCAAACAAAATGGTTTATCCCTGAAAAGGAGAAAATAGAACTAAGACCTTTTGAGGAAACTTTATTAGAATTTCAAGAGAAGTTTGAAAATTTTAAATCAAAACATAATAAAATTTCAAAATTACTTTCAGATGTAATTGGTTTTTATAATAGAGAACAAAAACCACAATGGCGACAGCATTTTGATAGAAAAGATTTATCAGATAGTGACTTAATGGATGATAGAGAATGTATAGGAAATATGAAACTTGTATCAGTTTTTCAAGACAAAAGATCACTTGTGTACAAATATATTTTTCCAGAGCAAGAATATAAACTTAAAGAGGGAAGGACATGTATAATTGCAAATAATACAGATCCAGAAAGAAGTGATTATGCAGGTAAAATTCAAGAATTAGATCAAATTAAACGATCACTTTTACTTAGAAAAGGAATCTCCAAAGAGGACAAGCAGTTACCAAGAATTTTATCTATTGGTGAAAAAGTCATGGAACATGCGCGTTTTGAAAATTTAAATAAAAATATTTATAGATTTTGTGACAATGTTTTAGAAAAAAAAGATGGATATAATGCAATCAAAGATTTTATTAATAGAGATATTCCTAAAATAAAAGGAATAAAAAAAGGTGAAAAAATAATAAAAACGGAAAAATATGACGATGAAATTCCAAAAATCATTTTAAATTTACAAAATTCATATCTATATCTTCAAGGACCTCCTGGAAGTGGTAAGACTTATCAATCAGCCAATGCTATTATTGAGTTACTTAAAAATAATAAAAAAATTGCTGTGACAGCTAATTCCCATAAAGTAATTCATAATCTTTTAGAGCGAGTGGAAAATTTAGCTAATAATCAAAAATATGTATTTAAAGGACTGAAGATGGGTAATCCAGATAACGAGGATACATTCTACGATGGAAATTTGATTAAAACTGATAAAAACGAAAAACATTACATTGATGGGTTAAAAGATAATAAAATTTTACTTTACGCCGGGACAAAATATCATCTATCTCAATGGTATTACCAAAATAAATTAGATTATCTTTTTGTAGATGAAGCCTCTCAAATTTCTGTTGCAGATTTAATTGCTTTAGGGGGAATTGCAAAAAATATTGTTTTAGTTGGAGATCAACAACAACTTGGTCAGCCAACACAAGGAAGTCATCCAAATGATTCAGGAAAATCGGTTTTAGATTATTTATTAGAAGACAGCGATACCATTTCCCCAGACAAGGGTATTTTTCTAAATAAAACTTTTAGGCTCCATCCAAACATAAATTCATTTACCTCTGAAAATTTTTACGAAGATAGATTGATGGTAAATGAAAATAATATTAATAGAAAAATCGAGTACAAAAAAAATAGCATTATAAAAAATGAGGGCATACATACAGTACTAATGAAACACCAAGATAGATCACAAACAAGCATTGAGGAGTTTGAAATTATAAAAAAAATTATGGATCAGGTCATGGGCTGTAAGTTTATTGATTTTGATAAAACTGAGAGGAAAATAAGTATAGATGACATTTTAATCGTGAGCCCGTTTAATGCTCAGGTAAATTTTTTGAAAGCAAGATTAAATAAAGGAGCTCGATGTGGGACAATAGATAAATTTCAAGGAATGGAAGCACCTATAACAATTATAAGTATGACAAGTTCTTCAGTCGATGATCTCCCGAGAAATAAAAAATTTTTCTTTAATCGAAATCGACTTAATGTTGCAATCTCAAGAGCCCAATGTTCATCAGTTATTTTGCTTAATCCAAAACTATTAGAGTCAGCACCTAATGATTATGAGGAATTTAAATTAATGAATTACTTTCAAAAATTAATGAAATATGCCGCATAATTATATAATATAACTATAGGATTTTATTGATGGATAATGACAAATATAAACTTGGAAAAACTCGTGATGAAAAGCCAGAAGGTTTTTATGATACTGATCAAATATTTGAATTTTTTAAAAGAAAAAAAATTTTTGTAAAAAGAAAAGATAATTTACCAAGATTTTGCGAAAATCATGGTATACAAATGGTTAAGTTTAAGCGTGAAGGTTCAGGTGGTTCTACTCCAACGGCTTATAAAATACCTACAGACACAAAGATAGAACAAATAAGACAAAGTTTAATATATATTAATAACAGTGTTCTAGGATTAGAACTTGTCAAAAAAAAAGAAAAGAAAATTCTGCAAATATTTGATGAAGCAGAAAATAAAGAAGAATCAAAAACTTCAATTGCAACTAAAGTTTCAAAATTACTAGGTGTGCCATGTAATAGAAAGTTAGTAAGAAGAATTTTAGAAGAAAAAAGATTCTCAAAATTAGAAAAATTGAAGAAATCCTAATAGTTATCAACAAAGACATAAAGTCTAAATTAAAATTACTAAATTGACTTTAAGATAAAAAATCATATTACTTAACAAATTAATAGGGAGAAAAATTATGTTAGTTGATTTTAAAGACGAAGATTTTGAAAATAAAATTAAAAAAGAAGATATTTCTGTAATCCAGTTCTCAGCGTCATGGTGCTCACCTTGTCGTGCTTTGAAACCTATCTTAGATAAATTGTCTGAGTCAGAAGAATATAAAGATAAAGCTAATTTTTATTATGCTGATATCGAAGATGGGGGTATTAATACTGGAAGCGTCATGGGGGTCAGAGGTGTTCCTACCACGATTCTTTTTCGTAAAGGTCAAGAAATTAATAGATTAGTTGGAGGCGTTCCGGAGGCCAAAGTGCGTGAATTTTTAGATGAGTCGATTTGATCTTTAATTTTCTTTTAGTACCGACCCTATAAAATAGAGACTACCTAAAAAACAAATAACTTTTGGTTTGCCTGAAGTTAACTTTTTTAATGCTTCTTTATAATTAGAAGCTTTTTCAGCACTATATTCTTGTTTTGCTGCTATAGACTTTAAATTTTCTGCAGAACAAGCATTTTTTTCATTGGGGATTTTCACAGTTATAACTTTTTTGAAAATTCCTTTGAAATTTTTTAAAAAATCACTTGGAAATTTGTTTTTTTGCATCCCCCATATGCAATATATTGGTTGTTTTAATGTTTTTAGATAATTATATAAATTCTTACCTGATGCATTTGAATGTGCACCATCTAATAAAATCTTTTCATTTTTATGTACGTAATTTCTTAATTTACCTTTATTAATATATTGTAATCTCCCCTCAAAATAGATTTTTGGAATAGTTTTTTCGATTATACTTGGTTTGATATTCAAATCTAAAGCCACTTTAATTGCCAGACCTAAATTTTCTATTAACCCCTTACTATGAATATAAGTAGATCTAATATTTATAATATATTTATTGTCCTTATAAAAAAGGCCTTGTTTTTTACTTATTATTTTCCAATTAGAGGGGTAGGTAATATTACTTTTGTTCTTCTTTAATATTCTTTTAATTATTTTTAAAGTTTTTGGATTTTGTTTACCTATGTAGATGTGAGTTTGATTACTTAGGTAACCAACTTTTTGTTTACATATTTCATTAATTGTTTTTGGTGAAATCCATTCTAAATGCTGTTTATTTATATTTGTACAAGCTTGAAAAAGAGGTTTTTTAAAAAGGTTTGAGCTGTCTTTCTTAAATAGCAAACCACTCTCCAAGAGATTATACGAACTTTTTGATTTAACAGCAGCCAAAACATATATTAAAGTTAATACCTCAAATAAACTTAACTTAATTTTTAATTTGCTTATTTTTTTCTCAAACTTTTTTATTTCATTTAAAGATATGTATCTATTTTTTAACCATATTCTCGAACGAAGATCATACAAGTGAGGACTTATAAAGGTTGTGGTTGACTGTCCATTTGCCTCAATAAAATATTTAAGTGAGGTAAGACAGCTAAATTTTCCATCAGAGCCTAGAATATTACAAGGTCGTTTAAGATCTAAATGAGGGTTACCCAAAAGGAAAAGGGCCTTTTTTATTCTTGATAATCCTAAAGTTATTTTACGACTATATTTTTTTTGTAATGAATTGTAGTAAATCTCAGATTTAAGCATTATTAATTTGATTTAACTACTAAGATGCTTCTTTAGTTTTAACAGTCAGACTTTCATTTAAAACATCATCCTCTTCACTTGTTTGATTTTGAGCAGGATGTTTTTTTAATAATATTGACAACAAAGTTCCAATTTTATCAGGCAAATCTTTTCTATTAACAATCATATCAACACAACCTGTTTTTTGAACGTATTCAGATCGTTGGAAACCTGCCGGCAAGGACTCCTTGACGGTCCCAGCAATCACGCGCGCGCCTGCAAAAGCTATGAGTGCATTCGGTTCTGCTATTTGGATATCGCCAGTCATTGCGTAGCTAGCAGTTATTCCACCCGTCGTGGGATTCGTTAATAAAACAATATATGGAAGTTTATTTTTTTTTAGCTCATTAATTGCAAGTACAGACCTTGGCATTTGTGAAAGTGAAAAAAGTCCTTCTTGCATTTTCATACCTCCCCCCGACGTGACGGCCAGTAACGCATGTTTATTATCAATAGCGTGCTGTACCGCGAATAAAATTGCCTCACCTTCAGCTTGCCCGATACTACTACCCATAAATGACCAGTCTGACGCAAAAGCAGTCACATTGATATCTTTAATTTTTCCTGTTGCTACGACCATACTACATTTAAGTCCTGTTTTTTTTCTAGCTGCTTTAAGTCTATCTTTATATGGTTTACTATCTACAAATTCTAAAGGGTCATCGACTGGACAAGGGGTGTCTAAAATTTCATATTTTCCATCGTCAAATAGATAAGCAAATCTTAGTTTTGGGTTGATTTTATGGTGTTCATTGCAATCAGGACATACCCACATATTATTTTCAAAAATAATTTTTTGTTGAGGGCCCTTACAGCATGACATCCAGTCACTATTTGCAACATCCTCTTTTGTTGCTCTTTTATGAATAGCTGTCTTAATTTTTTCGCCAGCTTTGATGATTCGTGTTATCCAGTTCATATAATCTTTGATTTTAAATCTTTTAACATAATATTTAAATTTTTGGCAGGATTTTGTCTTTTTTTTATTGCATTTGATATTACTTTACAACATGCAGAGCCAATAACTAACCCATTAGCAGCCTTAAAATTTCCTATTGTGTCTTTTGTAATACCGAAACCAATAATTACGTGCTTTTTAGGATTGATACTTTTTATAGTTTTATAGTTATTTAAAATTGTTTTTG
>ENA-OSEY01002275-OSEY01002275.1-marine-metagenome-genome-assembly--contig:-NODE-2275-length-12521-cov-32.009161_pt1 | contig 12521 bp, 4 predicted proteins | sample MGYA00248465_ERZ534230 | MGnify/ENA primary metagenome ERZ534230 (study PRJEB26409, sample SAMN06344110) | marine metagenome | isolation source: Sea water from surface | place: Atlantic Ocean:Southern... | reverse complement strand
AATTGTTTGACTAGTTCATCCAAAGTAGTTTGATTTGTGCCTTCGAATCCTGCGTATTCTGCAAATGGACCTGTGTAAACCGTTGTGGTTGTGGTTGTAGTTGAAGTTGAAGTCGTAGTTGTTGAAGTTGTAGATGTTGTAGTTGTTGAAGTTGTTGAAGGTGGAACAGTGGTTGTAGTTGAAGATGTAGTTGTTGTTGGCTCAAGAGTTGTTGTAGAAGTATCAATGACTTGAATTTCTTCTTCTTGTTCAAGTACAATTGTCTCTTCTTCTTGATTAAAGTTTATTACAACTAAAGAAACAATTAATAACAGAAGAATAAATGAGTTTATATATCTGTTGTTCATCTTCTAGCCTTTACTTTTATAAATAAACCTAGAATCAAAATTGTTAAAATGTATCCAATTAGGCCAATTGCAAAGGTTAAAGAAAATGAACCCATACTTAATAAATCTTGTTGCATGTTGGCAAATTCACTATCTGGAGGAACAATAAGAATTCTTATAAACAACCACAAACCCAATATAAAACTTAAAAGTGGAAAGATTTTAAAAACACCTTGAGAGTCGGAAAGAGATTCAAATAACTCATTTCCACCACCCGGCAGTGACTTAAACAAAACTCCTTCTAAACACATCAAATAGCTAAGGGCTGCAGCTGCCGTCAGTACCGTTGAGTCTTTAATAAGAGGTATAGATGTTAGATAGAAGAAACCAAACCCTGCAAGACTCAAAGCAATTGTTGAGTAAAATTTTGGTGAAAGTTTTGCTATATTTCTTCTTCCAGTGATGTACGCAGATGCAAAAAATCCAAATATAAATCCAATTGGCATTTCAAAATAGATGAAAGCAAGAGTAGAAATCCCCGCAAAAAATATTGCTTGAGGAGCCCATTTAATTCTTACTTTTTGCTTAAAAACTTTACTCTCAATTAATCCCTCTGTCCCCTCGTAAAACAAAGTAACAGCAATTAACCCAACGAGTGCAGCAATAAATATTGCTAAATTTTCAAGATCTAAAGATAGATCAGCTCCTTCCTCAACAAAGCCTATTAAAAATGCAGTTGAAAAAAGAACGAAAAGAACTTTAACTATAGTAATAAGCTTCTTTGAGCCACGAATGTTTCTATCTTTGGCAAACCATCGAATGTTATTCGTTGAAATAATTTTGTTAAACCATTCTTGTAAGAGCAACACAACATAAAACAAAAAGATGATTCCCGTTGAAACAATTACAGCGATGCTGTTTTTTTCTTGATCTGTCAGATCAACATCCTCAAATAAGGGAATAGACGTAATCAACTCATTTGTTATTTCAATATTTAGAAAATCAGTTTCCTCGATGACGGGTGGTGGAAGAGTTGTTGTAGTTGTTGACGTGGTAGTTGTTGTTGAAGTTGTTGTTGGTGGTGGGATTATTTTTAATAATTTTTGATTTATGTATTCCATCTCAACTATTTTTTTACATTCATCTGCAGGACAATCAGGCCCAGTAACATTCTCAAATTCAGTAATAAAAACGCGTATTGTGACCCTTACATAATCTGGATAGCAACATAGCTCAAGTTCGCCATCTGGGCTTTCAAGTTGAATTGTTTCAATATTGTTGTCGTGTGAAATTTGGAGGACGATGTCATCATAGTCCTCAAAATTTATAGACCATTCAACTAATATCTTTTCATTTTCTAATCGTTTTATATCAAGCTTTATATTTTCGGTATCTAAAGTTGGAGTAAAAAATGAACCATTGAAAAAGAGGAGGAATAATAAAAATATTAGACTTTTTTTCATTGACTACTTTTGGATTTTAGTTGCCTTTTCAAAAATTTCATTTACATTTTCTACATACCATTCATCTGTATATTTAGACCAGACGGGATAGCTTGGATCATAACGTAGCCATAGAAATGTACATCCATTGAATAATTGAAAAATATCATCAGCAAGTTCATCAGCAGAATCAGCATCATAATTTTTGCAGAGAGATTTGAGAACATCATAGGGTTCGCGCTGTATCCATTTACCCGATGCTTGAATATCTCTAACTTCAAACCAAGCAAATCTAATTGCATTACCAAGTTCAACAACTTTATTTGCGATTGTGTCCAAAAACATGGTTATTGCGGCACCAGGCTCTGGGGAGGTTTCTAAAAATGCATTCAACTCATCAGCAACATCTTTAAATCCTAATTGAAATAGTGATCCATAAACATCTAATTTATTCTCAGGAAAATGATTGTAAGCAGTTGCTACAGACACTCCAGCATGCTTTGCAATTTGTGAGACAGTGACTTTTTCATGAGAAACGAGTGGATTATTAAATAGCTCGACTGCACTATTTATAAGTTTTTTATGCGCCTCATCATATGTTTTTTGTGCACGTAATGATCTTCCATCCTGTTTTTTTAATGGTTCAATGCTCATTTAATTACCACTTTCTATCCTAGTAAGAATCCCTGAAACAACGAGTCTTTGCCTAGCAGAGTACCTAGGGTGACAAGTTGTTAATGTCAGCCTGTCATCACCTCGATTAAAAAGAACATAATCTCCAGTGTTAGCATCAACCACTTCTATATCATCCACAATGTAATGGTATTTATTTGACCCATATGTTAGATAAATCTCATCTCCAATTTCGACCAAATCTAATCTACTGAAAGGGGCACCATATGTTGTCCTATGGCCTGCAATTCCAACATTTCCACCTGAACCCGGTAATTTTGTCCCAAGATAGTGTCCTGGACCAAATTGCAAATTAAGTTCATCAGTACCTGAAACAACATATTGATTTACATTTATATCTGGAATTTCAAGAAGACCGAATATTTCAGGTTGAAATTCTGCAATCTTTGCACTCTGGTCAATCACGGTAAAATCTTGCAAAGTTTCAAAAACAGGAATGTCACTTTGGAATAAGCGAAGAGGATTTGAAAAAATTGCAGGAGGATCTACGTCCTTTATTTCCTCACCTAGATAGATTTGTTCAAGATAAGCTTGAGCATTATCTTGTTGAACATTTGATAAAAACATTTGTTGTGTTGCATAAATACCAAAACCCATACCTGTAATTATCGATAAAACAGCAAATCCAAGAGCAGGTCGTTTTAATTTTTTTCTATCAAAAAATTTTCTCTTAATTTTTTTGGTGTCTTTTTTTGGAGAAAATACCTTTTTCTCTGCGATTTTTGCATCGAGCTCATTACCAGAATATATAATTTGAAAGTTATTTGAAATTAGACCCAAACGCTCTTCAAGAATTTCTTTTGTAAGTTCTGTATTTTCTTCCTCGCAAATAGATTTTATGTTTTCAATTGCGACTAGAGTATATTGAAGCTCACTATCAAGTGCTTGTATCTCTGATTGATAAGTTGTAAAACTCTTTGCATATGGAGCAAATTTATTTATATCAATACTAATTTCTACTTTTTCTTGTATTAGTTTCTCAATTTTTGTTTTTAATTTGAAGGCATGCTTATAAATATCTTCTAGCGAAATTTCACTTTCCATTAGTTTTCTTTTTCGAGAAGATGTAAAAAGTATTACACCACCAACTAAAAATACTGAACCACTTAAGACAATATAGTCTAAATTTATTCCTGTAGCTGCCAAGGCTATACTATCCTCTCGATAGATGTAGGTAACGTTGTAACTACCATCAGTGAAATATATGTCATCATCATCATCCCACTCTAGAAAGTCATTTCCAGTTTCATCAGTAAGAGGTGCTTCACATATATCATCTTCTTCTAATATCATATCCTCACAAAAGTCATCCACTAATGGATCCGTTGGGTCTGGATCCGTTGGGTCTGGATCCGTTGGGTCTGGATCCGTTGGGTCTGGATCCGTTGGGTCTGGATCCGTTGGGTCAACTATACACTCAAGAAGTTCTTGTAAGTTTGTTGGATTACAAACTTCTTCTGGATCAGGATCCGTTGGGTTTATAGGATCAGGATCTGTTGGATCAATTGGACCTGGATCTGGATCTGTAGGATCAGTTGTTGTAGTTATTGTAGGATCAGTTGTTGTAGTTATTGTAGGATCAGTTGTTGTAGTTATTGTAGGATCAGTTGTTGTAGTTGTTGGGCAATCAACTGTAAAGCTTGGACCCCAACGTTTCCAACCGCCTGAAAAAGAATTAGAAGTTGTAGAGGTTTTGTATCTCCATCTAACGTTTTGTCCGCTTGGAACATTTACAGATCCCCTTTCTGAGCTACCTGGTGGAACAGATCGATTAGAAACGAGTGTTGACCAGTTTTTTCCACCATCTAGGGAATACTCAGCTAAGAAATAAGCATTCGCATTTGAAGAGTCCGAGTTAGCCATATTGAAATGTATGAGTTTTGCACCTCCTGAACATTCCTCTCGTGTATTTGAAACAGAAGGGTTAATTATTGGAGGTCCTGGCAGTGTTGTTGTAGTTGTTGGACAATCAACTGTAAAGTCTGGACCCCAACGTTTCCAACCGCCTGAAAAAGAATTAGGAGTTGTCGAGGTTTTGTATCGCCATCTAACGTTTTGTCCGCTTGGAACATTAACAGAGGCCATTTCTGAGCTACCTGGTGCAACAGATTGATTAGAAACGAGTGTTGACCAGCTTTCCCCACCATCTAGGGAGTACTGAGCTAAGAAATAAGCATTCGCATTTGAAGAGTCTGAGTTAGCCATATGGAAGTGTGTGAGTTTTGCACCTCCAGAACAAGCATTTCGTGTATTTGAAACAGAAGGGTTAATTGTTGGAGGTCCTGGCAGTGTTGTCGTGGTCGTTGGAGATGGATCATCAATACAATCTAAAACTTTCTTGGTGCCACCTTTTGTTTTTCTACCACTAAGTTCGTCTTTAATAATAAATCGAAGTTTATATGTAGATCCATTTGGGACAGATAAAAGTGTAGTTAAGTCTCGAGTTTCTCCAGCAGCAATACTAAAAGTTTGATCAACAACTTTGGCTTTGTTTATTCTAATTCTCATTCTTATTGTTATGCCAACAGTTGACCTTGAATTATCTACAATTAAACCAATTCTCGCAGTTCCATCATCATTACATTCCATGAAGTTTGCAATCCTAAAATCCACTATTGGAGTTTCTACTGTTGTAGTAGTAGTCTCTGGCAGTGTTGTAGTAGTTGTGGTTGTAGTAGTTGTGGTTGTAGTAGTTGTAGTTGTAGTTGTAGTAGTAGTTGTTGTAGTTGTTGTGGCAATACAACTGGAGGTATATGAAAGAGTTGGATCTACTCCAGGAATATTTGTATCGTCAGTTACCCAAGTAGAATCATCATGAGCACCTCCAGAATTTCTAGAGCTGTATCTCCATTGAATTGATTCACCATTTGTTAATTCTGGACCACTATAAGTTTCTGAAGTATTTAAAAGAACTTCTTCATCATTTTTAAGTGTTGTCCAAGTTGAGCCGCTATCAGTTGAATATTCAACTTTAAAGAAAACTGAAACTGTTGCGTCAGAACCACTACTTAATGTAATTGTTGGTGTCTGCTTTCCAGTATCAGTTGAACAGGTACCTGCAGAGGTTGAAACATTTGCACAAGAAACAGTAAACGTTGTTAGATTGGTCCAATTAGTACCATCGGTAGAATATCGATACTGAATCTCTGTTCCATGAGCGTGACTATCAAAACTGTATGTTGTTGTATTTCCTGCACTAATTGATTGTCCGCTAGAACCTCCTGTTGTTCCAGTTGCAAAATATGAAAACGCAGTCTCGTTCCCATTTACAGCATTCACTTTCCTCTTTTGTACATAAACTGTTACGGCAACATTGCTTTCAGTTGCATCAATAGTAATATATGAAGAGCCGTATACTCCACCCTGACTTACACCATTGTTTCCGCAACCATTTGTACCACTTGTGACCGTAACTACAGGATTTTCACAATCGATCGTTATCGTTGATAGGTTCTGCTCAGCTTGACTTAAGCCTTCTGATGTGTTTGTTGCACTATATTTAATGACAACAGATGTTTGATGAGCTTGAGCTGGTACAGATAATGTCGATGTATCTCTTTGTCCTCCGGTAACTGTTGTCGCTGGTGTAAAAGTTGTAAAAGTTGAGCCACCATCTGTTGAATAACTAACAGTATAAGTTGCATCAACATTAGAACTTCTATTATCAAGCGTTATTGGAATTGCTGCGCTGCCAGAAGAACAGGTTCCTGCAGCCGCACTAGCAGAGGGTGCAAATACTGGACAACTGATTGTAATATCAGAAAGTTCAACTGCTGTAGAACTATTGAAGTTATCACTCAGTGAGGTGTAATATCTTATCTTTACAGTTGTTCCATGAGATAAGTCTGCTGAACTTTTAAGCGCTACCGTGGTTAAAGTATCAGAACCTAAAGTATAGTCTGAGAGACCATTATCACCTGTGCTCCAAGTGTTACCACCGTCTGTTGAGTATTCAACTTTAAAATGATATGAAGCTAATTGATTTCTATTATCAAGGGTGATCGTAATATTATCATCTCCAGAAGAACAAGAATTAGTTTGAGCTGCAGACGCTGCAGGAGTAGAACAGACTACACTATCGCTTTCAGCAATTGCTGTATAACTACCAGAGAAAGAGCCATCATATTGCGATGTCCTATACTGCCAAGTTATTGTTGAACCATTTGGAACAGCTTGAGTAAGGGTTGCTGTGCCATCTACACTGACTGAAACACTAGCTCCCCCAGTGTGTGTTTGATATGATCCATCATCGATCTTGTACTGAACATTAAAATATGCTGTTGTTGTAGCTGTCGGACTTGTATTGGTAAGAGTTAGTGTTGAGTCTTTTGATGAACCCGAACAAGAAGATGCGAGTGCTTGACTTGCTCCAGGATTGATTGCACAGGTTACGGCATCACTCTGACTTGTCTCTGTGTAAGAACCGCTAAATGTTCCTGTCTGACTTGAAGTTCTATATCTCCACGTTATTTTTTCTCCTACATTTATTGAATGAGTTAATTGCTCAGCTGATGCACCTGGGGCGACCGAAACAGAACTCCCAGATGAGTGAGCGGTCCATGCACCATCATTACCACTACTGTCAGTAACTTTGTACTCAACTTCAAAAAATACTGTTGTACTTGTAACTTGGGGATTGGTCATAGAAAATGTTGAAGTAGCAGAACCACTAGCACAACTTCCTAAAGTTACCGCTACAGTTGGATTACCACAATCAACTGTCGCTGATTCACTCAGTGTTTCAGTCGGTGTTCCTGTGTAAGTATTGCTTGTAGTTGATGCTTCATATCTCCAAATAATTGTCTGTCCATCAGCAACCGATTGCGTTACTGTGGCTGAACCATTAATTCCAACTTCTGTATTTAATGCAGTTACCGCATAGGAATTACCACTATCTAATGAATACGAAACTCTAAAGAATGCTGCTGTGTTTGCATTTGCCGAGTTGCTTATTGTTAAAGTGGATACTTTTGAACCATTTTGACATACCCCAAATGAAGCACTTGCAGATGGATCAATCACTGGACAATCTACTGTAGAACTTTCAGATGTGGATGTTGTAGCCGCACCTGTGAATGAAGTTGTAGGTGAAGGTGTTACTCTCCATATTACTGTTTTTCCGTGTTCGACAGCTACTGTCAAATCAGTATTTGTAAGACCAGCTCCAATTGACTTGTTATCACCCTGTTCTGCGCTCGGATGATCTTGATAAGTAGTACCACCATCTGTGGAATACTCAACATAAACATATGCTGTATAGCTTTCATTATTTACAATACTTAATGTCGATACTGCTGAACCTGAAGAACATGCAGCAAGACTTTGGGAAACTGTTACCGAAACTGTACAATCAGCCGTTCCGGATGCCGTGGATGGAGTAAGGTTTGAGAAATCAGCACTTGTGTCTGAGCCTGTAACTCTCCAAGTAATAGTCGATCCATCAGATACTGTTTCTGTAAATGTTGAACTATCAGAGCTTGAACCTGCCAATGAGAAATTGTCATTAACCGAACTGTAAGAACCACCATCTATACTTTTCTCAACTTTGAAATATGCTGTAGAACTCTCATCGTTAGTAATTGTAAGTGTTGAGGTTCTAGTTCCTCCTGAAGCAGAACAGTCACCTAATGCCTGAGATATAGAGAAATTAACATCACAGTCAATACTTGGACTCGCTGCAGTTGAGGAAGATAAACCTGTAAAATCAGCACTTGTATCAGAACCTGTTACTCTCCAAGTTACTGTTCCGCTTGAGGCAGTTTCAGTAAATGTGGAGCTATCCGCAGAGTTTCCAGCAAGAGAGAAATTTGCGTTTACTGTTGAATAAGTTGAACCACCATTAGTACTTTTTTCAACTTTAAAATATGAGGTTGTGCTTTCACTATTAGTGATTGTGAGAGTAGATGTTCTGTTGCCTCCTGTTGCAGAACAGGCAGATAGAGATTGAGATATACTAAAACTTATAGGCTGCGTACAGTCATTAGTATGGTTAGCTGCAGTAGTTGTATGTTGCACATTAAAAGCATTGGATGTAATTGGTGATGCACTCACCCTCCAAACTATCGATTGTCCATCAGTTAGTGCTTGAGTAAATGTTGTAGTATCTGATCCAGAAGCGGCGAGGCTAAAATCATCACTATCCTCTCCAGAGCTGTGTTCAACATAAGAACCTCCATTTATGGAGTATTCCACAACAAGGTATGCTGTGTAGCTTTCATTATTAGTTATTGATAAAGTCGATGTTGTAGAGCCACCAGAACAAGTACCTAAAGACTGAGAGACAGTTAATAGGTCTACTCGACAATCAACTGCTGAACCAGAAACTGTCGATGCAGTAAGACCCGTGAAATCACCATCCGTATCTGATCCAGTAACTCTCCAAGTTATCCCCGTAGCTCCATGAGATAGCCATTGAGTGAATGTAGTGGAATCAGAAGAGGAAGCTCCCAATTCAAAGCTAGCGTTAACTACACTGTAAGCTCCTCCATTGATACTGACCTCAACTTTAAAATAACGTGTTGCACTATCATTGTTTGTAATAGTAAGAGTAGATTTTCTGTTACCATTTGATGCAGTACAATCACCATAAGATTGAGATATACTCATTGAAGGAGGCTGTGGACAATCAACTGTAGAACTTGTAACTGTCGATGCTGTAAGACCGGTGAAATCACCATCTGTATCTGATCCAGTAACTCTCCAAGTTATCGCACTTCCTTGTGCCACCGACTGTGTAAATGTGGAGTTATCTGTTGTTGATGCCGCTAGAGAGAAATTAGCGTTTACTGTTGTATAAGAGCCGCTATCAATTTTGTACTCAACTTTAAAATAACGAGTTGCACTATCACTGTTTGTAATAGTAAGTGTTGATGTGTTGCTACCTGCAGAACATGCACCCAAAGATTGAGATATACTCGAAGTTCCAGGAGGCTGTGGACATGATACAGTTGAGCTATTCATATCACTAGCTGTGACATAACTTAAACCTGACCAGTCTCCTGAGGTATCAGAGCTTTTATATCTCCACTGAATAGATGATCCATTCGGTACATTTGCTGTCAAAGAAGTATTCGTTTGACCATTTGATATGGTTAAGTTATCAGCTTCTTGTGCGTCTGTATGCACAGTCCAAGTAGACCCACTATTGGTTGAGTACTCAACAGTGACATATGCTGTAGATCCTGAACTGTTTTGTAGAGAAAGTGTTGAGGTTTTCGAGCCAGCTGAACAAGCACCAAGTGACTGAGAATCTATAAGTGTTACTGCATTTGGTCCGCTGCTACAAGCTGAGGCATCAACTGATATGGTTTTAGAACTTGTGTTTGAGGAGGGCGATCGTAATCCATATGTTGTATTTTCCGCATACCAAGATACCGTCACTGTAGTTCCATCAGAAAAAGAATCAGTGGTTGTAAATGTAGAACTATTAGAACTAGCACTTACTGTTGTCGAACTGGTTACTGTACCTGAGTGGCCGTCGCCACTATAAGTAACATTAATAAAGGTTGCCGAGATATCACTTGATGTATTGTTGAGAACAACATTAACTTTTCTCTCACTACCTGTACATGATGCATTGTTGGTCAAAGTTATATCTGGTGAAAACTCATCATTTTCCTGGAGACCGATACCACAACCTGCACCATCGGTGTTACTAGAGCTAGCAAATGAATTACCAGATTCTGTTATAGTTCCTGCAGATTCATCATAAAGCCATAACGAACCTCCATCGGTCCCTGTGTTTTCAAGAAAATAGACATCTCCATTTCCTAGTGACATAGCAGCACCAGAGTTAGAACCAATACCGGATGCAATATTGCCATTTAATACACTTAGATTAATTGTCATAGCTTCAGAATCTGTACCATGACCAGTATGTGATGTTATCTCAGCACCTAATAAATCATTAGCGTTTGAGTCATAACCTACAAAGTCATTTCCCGATGGATGATTAGACACCCAAGCAAAGTCTTTTGCTTTGTTTGATCCATTTCCTCCATTGTCGATTTGTGGCTCAAATATATGATATGTTCCATCACCGTTGATTCTTATAACTTGTACATTGCCATTAAAGAAACCTTTTGATGTAATGTAATACTTATAAGTAGTTCCACCAACATCCACTTCGTAGTTAGAAGCAGCATTGTTATCTCCATTAGGAACTGATACTGAAGAGATATGTTGAGCCGAACCATCGTAATTTAATTTATAAAACTTTACAGCACTATTGTTCTGCTTCAAGAGCGCGAACATTTCCCCATCTGTAGTGATAGCTAAGGAGTTAACTTCAGATATATTACTGTTGCTTGTTGACGACCATGAAGAAAAAGTATCGTAAGAAAATTCTCTAACGAAGGTACCTGAATCATTATTTATACCACGATTAATTGTTAGGGTGTTACCAGACCACGTACTTTGATATACATATGCTCTTCCCTTTGAATCAACACAATCGAACTCTCCAGTAGCTAAAGCAGGTTCAGGATCAACTGTCTCAATGGTCACATATGCAAGAGAGACAATCATTAAAAATGACATAACTAAATTGAAAGTTTTCTTATTAAAGACGAACGAAAACAGCTTTTTACACAAAAGCACAACAAAGTCGAAGGCGTTTAATATTTTTATATTCCCCACTTCTACAACAGATTTAATTTTACCTTAGAAAAGTTTCTAATCAAACAAATTTTTTCAGGAAAACCTTGCTTTTATAGATTCAATGATTTGATCTTTTTGAGGCTCTAGAGTCTCAAAATCCTCATCCTGATCAATCTCAGAACCAGGAAAATCTTTAATAAGTGGAGATATCACATTGCTGAACTTTTCAGGTGATGCAGTAGCTACAGCGACTGTTGGAACACTTGAGTTTATATCTATAGCCATTCTTAAAGAGGTGACTGTATGAGGATCAAAAACAATATTAAAAAGATCATTGAATGTTTTTATTTCCTCTTTTATCTTTTCATCATCAAAGGTCTGTGAGCTAAATATATGTTGTAATTTTTCTCTACTACCTTCACTCAACGTTCCTTTTTTATTTTCATTTAGATCTTGATAGAAAGAGGATGCATCTAATTCAAAGTCATATATTAATCTCTCTAAACTAGATGGGATCTGAATATCCATACTTGGAGCAACACTGGGTTTTGTTGTTTGTGGTTCTAGGATTCCAGAATCAATAAAACGCTTCAAGACATCGTTAACATTTGTTGTACACATAATCTGATTAATTTTTAGTCCATGTGATCGACCAAACCATGCTGAGTAAGCATTACCAAAATTACCAGATGGTATTGCAACATTGATCGGTGAAGTAAATTGTTTGGTCAACCAGACATAATAAGAGACCTGTCCCATAACTCGAAGCCAGTTAATTGAGTTCAAAGAAATAATTCTTCTCTCAAATGGATTGTCAGATAATATCTCTTTTGCAATTCTCTGACAGTCATCATATGACCCTTCAACCGCGATATTGAAAACATTATCTTTGATGACACTTGTCATTTGTTTTCTTTGATATTCACTAATTTTGTTTGCAGGATGAAGAACAACAATATCAATATTGTCTGAATCTTTTACAGCCTGGATGGCAGCACTACCTGTATCACCGCTGGTTGCCACAAGAACAAGTCCTCTCTCTCCCAATTCACTCAGTCTTTTATCGGCAATTGCTCCTAGGGGTTGTAAAGCATAATCTTTAAATGATTTTGTAGGTCCATGAAAAAGCTCCATGACGACAGTTGTATCGTTTAAATCTTTAAGTACTGGTTCTGGAGACTTTTCAAATCCAGAATATAGTGATAAGTCATCAACATATTTAGCTGAGTTTTTATCAAGTGCAATAAATATTGTTTTTACAAAATCTTCGTAACTTAAGTCCTCCTCGGTTAAATGATTAAGGTTATCAACTGTTAATGAATCAGGTAAATAAAGGCCTTTATCAGGTGCTAAACCTGAGAGAATGACATCTTCAAAAGAGAGTTTCTCTTTATGTCCCCTGGTTGATTGATACTGTACCACTTAGACGTAGACGCGAAGTGTTGAGGTCACTGTTGTGACG
>ENA-OSEY01002274-OSEY01002274.1-marine-metagenome-genome-assembly--contig:-NODE-2274-length-12522-cov-12.401687_pt1 | contig 12522 bp, 14 predicted proteins | sample MGYA00248465_ERZ534230 | MGnify/ENA primary metagenome ERZ534230 (study PRJEB26409, sample SAMN06344110) | marine metagenome | isolation source: Sea water from surface | place: Atlantic Ocean:Southern... | reverse complement strand
TAAAACCACTCCTGTTGTTTTAAAAAGAATAGCAATTTGTAACCCTTTGTATAAGAAATTTGGTAAAAATTGGCAATATTAGAACCATTCGCACTCGCAATTGGGTTTTTACTCTCATATGTTTATGATTTTACGCTTTCATATGGGTTTGCAATTGCTATTTTAACTGTAATTATTAATGTCATAATTTTCCCCCTTACACTTCGACAAACCAGATCTACTAAAAGAATGCAAGACGCACAATCAGACATTAAAAAACTTCAGAAACAGTACAAGGACAATAAAGAAGAGCTAAATAAAGCCATGGCTGCAATGTATAAAGAAAAAGGAATAAACCCTCTTGGGTGTATACTTCCTCTCATCATTCAGATGCCTATATGGTTTGCTTTGTTTAGAGTTTTAAGAGAACCTCTTAGCTTTATTCCCTCAACTTCTGTTCTTTTTAAAGATCTTGAAGTAAGCACAAGTCTTACATTTTTTAATATGGACCTTCAAATTCCACCCTCAGAAGTAGCGGGTTGGGTTGACAGGGTTCCATATTTAATACTGATATTGTTTGTTATTTTGACAGCTTTATATCAGCAACAACAAATTACAAAAAAAACAGGTAAAAGCGACAATCCTCAGGCCCAACAAATGCAAATGGTGGGTAAAGTAATGCCAATATTTTTTGGATTTATATCTTGGACATTACCCACTGGGCTTGTTGTTTACTTTTTAACTGGAAATATATTTCGAATAGGTCAACAAGCTTTAATTGTTAAGCTAGACGACCGCGAAGAGGTTAAAAAAGAAGATAAAAAAGAGGAAAACAATGAAGATTCACAGTCAAATCCAATTCAAGAAGATCCTCGCAAAAACCGCAAAAAAAGAAGGAGAAAATAGTGGCAAATAACAAATGGGTTGAAGTTGAAGCCAGGTCGATTGATGATGCAATAAAAGCAGGTCTAAACGAATTAAATTTAGAAGATGCAACTCAAGCAAACATAAACATACTTCGAGAACCAGAAGGCGGTGTATTTGGTGTCGGTGGCACAAAAGCGCTTGTAAGAGTCTCTGTAAGAAATGGTGGTTCCAGAAACTATACAAACAAAAGACGCAATAATAATCGAAATAACAATTCCAAAAACCCCAATAAAAATGGGTATAAAAAGCAATATGATTCAAAAAAACCAAGGGTTGAGGCTGATAAAGACGAACAACTCAAGGTTTCAATTGATTTTTTGAAAGGACTAGTCAAGTCTTTTGGCCTCAAAGGTGATGTTGAGGGTAGTTTGGAAGATGATAATTTAGTAGTCAAAGTTACCGGAGAGCAAACAGAAGCCCTTGTTGGTGACAAAGGTTTTATCATTAGATCTTTACACGAATTAACCAGAACAGTGGTACAAAGAAAAACAGGTGCAGGAACCAGACTCAGACTTGATGTTGCAGACTATGCACTAAAACGTAAAGAAGCACTTACTATTTACGCTGAAAGACTAAGTAAACAAATACTAGAAGACAAGCAGGAAGTCATGTTAGAACCAATGAACTCTGTAGATCGTAAAACCCTACATGATGCAGCTGCAAATTTTGAAGGAATAAAGTCATATTCTGAAGGAAGAGAACCCTACAGATCAGTAGTCTTTGCGCCTGAAGAAGAAGAATGACTTTTGAACCCCAAGTTCCTGACTGGGGTAAACAACTTGTTGGTGATAATTTAGACCAGCTAATCATTTATCATGACTGGCTTTGTAATACCGGTATAAAAACAGGACTTATTAGTCCAAAAAGCAAACAATTTGTATGGGATGAGTTCGTTATCCACTCTCTTTATTTTGGAAAAATATTATCTGAACTCCCTGGTGAGGTTGATGTAGTTTCAGATCTTGGAACTGGAGGAGGAATACCTGGAATTCCAATAGGAATTACTACAAACATTACAGTTAACTTAATTGATGTAAAAGAAAAAAGAATTTTTGAACTTTCACGATTAATCAAAATACTCAATAATAATAATATTTTTGCGATTCAGGACGATGCGTATAACCACATTAAAAAAGGCGGTTTTTTTGTGTCTAGATGCTTTATTTCAAGCGAAAAAGTAATAAATTCTCTAAAAACTGATAAAAACACCACATATTTGGTCTCATCAAACGGAGAAGACTTAGATTACGATTCAAACCTGTTTCACGTGAAACACGAGAATTTTAAAATTAATAAAGATGATATAAGACACATTGATGTTATAAATGTTAAGTGAAAACAATTGCTGTAGTTTGTCAAAAGGGTGGAGTTGGTAAGACAACAACAGTAATCAATCTTGCTAGCGTACTTTCAAGAAAAGGCTTAAAAACACTAATTATTGACACAGATCCTCAAGGAAATGTATCTACATACCTTAATCAAAACAAAACTTCTGAATTAACCACCTCAACAACTCAAATTTTAGAAGGTGAAAACAACATAGAACCTATAAAAGTATTTGAGAATTTATACCTAATACCTTCTGATGTAGACATTAAAAAACACAATTCAGAAAAAATAGTAGGCGGATCAAAGCTGAGAAAAATTCGACAAAATGAGACCATAAAGGCATTTGATATAGTTTTTATTGATACACCACCAACTATGAGTTCTTTAGTTCAGGAAGCACTTTCAACATCTGATTATTACTTTATACCAAGTAAACCAGAGTTCTTAGCGGTGGAGGGTGTTGGTCAGGCAATGTCATTTGCTAAAGAAACAATTTCTGAAGTACCCCATACAGATCCTCATTTTCTAGGGGTAGTTCTTAATCAAGTTGATACAAGACGAGCAAGCTACCATGACTTTGTTTCAGAGTTAAAACAAATACTGTCTGATAAGTTGTTTACAACACATATATCACAATTAACTGAAATTGCAGATAGTCCGTTCTATGCTAAAACTGTATTAGATTTTAGTGAATATAGTAAAGCTAGAATTGAATTTGAAGAATTAAGCAGTGAATTATTAGAAAAGGTTGGCTTATGAAAAGATCCCTAAGTTCGCTTATAGAAAACACAGATGTTAGAGAATTTAAAGTTGTAGACATTGAAGTTGAAAAAATTTCTGAAAGCAAAACACAGGCAAGGACATATTTTGATGAAAAAAAGCTAAGTGAACTTTCAGAATCAATTAAAAAAAGTGGGGTACTCCAACCAATTATTGTTCAATTGTTGGGTAATGATAGATATCAATTAATTGCTGGCGAAAGAAGACTCCGAGCAAGTAAAGCAGCTGGTTTAAAAACAATTCCTTGTTTAGTTAAAGATGTAACAGACAAGGATGCAGCAGTTTTGGGTCTAGTGGAAAATGTACAAAGATCACAACTTAATACCATTGAAGAAGCACTTGGTTACAAAAGTTTAAAAGAAACATACGGTTTAAACGCAAAAGAAATAGGCCTTCTGGTGGGTAAAAGCAGACCGTTTATTGCTAACTTATTACGCATTTCAAACCTGAGTCAAAAAGTTCAAGAAGCTTTAAAAGAAGAGAAGATTTCCTTTGGACAAGCAAGACCTTTAATAGTTCTAGATGAAAACTTACAAGATAAATTACTTTCTGAAATTATTAGCTTATCTTTAAATAGTCGCCAGGTTGAAGAGAAGGTGAGTGAGTTAAATGGAAAGTCTTCTGTGAGCGAAGAAGTTCTACACCTTAAGAGCGATCTTGAAAATACGCTAGGTTCAAAAGTTCAAGTTAAAAAATCAGGAAAGTCATTTAAAGTAAATCTGAACTTTCAAAATATAGAAGCACTTAAAAAATTTATAGAGAAATTAAATTAGTTTCAAAAAATTTCCGAATAAATCTCAGAAACTATATCAAAAACTGTATTGGTATTAATTTGGTAAAAATTACCATTTATTACTAAAGATACGGCTTTAGTATTTTTGAGTAGCATATTGTTTTTACCAACTGAATCAAGGTTTAATTTTGTGCCAATTTCATCAGCCAATTTTTTACCAATATTACTTACAGAGTGCTTTCCTTTGAAATAATCTATGGACAGGGTTTCATTGTTTTCAAAAGTTAAGAAAAGTGAAGGGTTAATTTTATTTACAAAAGAAATAATATTTTCTTTACTCATCTCTTCCCCAGCTTCGGAAACAAAAGTAATATTCATTCCATTTTCTATTCCAGATCCTTTAATTGATTCATAAAACACTACTTGTTCTCTGTACTCGCCATTGTTTTCAATGTTTATACACACATTCAATGCTGAGCCAGCTGGCTTAAAGCCCTTAATCGCTTCATTAAGAGACTTATCCAAAGTTGGTCTGATCAATTTTTTAATTTCAATGGCTGTATTTAACCCAACAACACCATCTACACTAAGTCCACGATTTTCTTGAAATGCTTCAACAGATTTCATTAGCTCCTTTGTGTACTCAGAGTTGATTGGCTCAGAATAAAACCCAAGTCGAGACAACATTTCTTGAAGCTCTTCTACATCAGACCCTTTTAATACAGGATTTGAAAAATTGAGAATTCGATCACCTAAGTCGTAACCATGATTTAAAAGCTCTAACCAGAGATTTTCTTTAGAAATAGTTTTTTCTATATTGTAATCATTTAAAAAAAGCTCTACTAATGACTTACACTCAACTGAATCAGTAGGAAACTGATACCCTGCTGCTTGAATTTTGTTACTTAAATCTAAAAGTTCATCAGATGACAATTCATCAATATAACTCAAGTTTTCTTGATTAATGATCTAACCATCTTTCAGAATCAATAGCTGCCTGACATCCAGTTCCTGCTGCAGTAATTGCTTGTCTATATATGGAATCTGCAACATCTCCTGCTGCAAAGACTCCAGGAACAGAAGTACTAGTGTCTGTTGTAAACCCAGTTTTTATATATCCCTTTTCATCTAGTTCAACGAAATTGTTAAGAAACTCTACGTTTGGATCATGACCAATTGCTACAAACACACCATCTAAGTTAAGTTCAGACTCTGAACCGTCTTCAGTATTTTTTAGAACTACAGAAGACACAGCACCATCACCAATAATTTTTTCAACAGTACTGTTCCAGATCACTTCAATTTTTTCATGATTTAAAACCCTGTCTTGCATTATTTGACTAGCTCTAAACTGATCTCTTCTATGTATCACATATACTTTTGTTGCAAACTTGGTTAGAAACAAAGCCTCTTCCATTGCTGAATCTCCACCACCAACTACTGCTACTTCCTTTTCTTTAAAAAAGAATCCATCGCAGGTTGCACAAGCAGAAACACCATATCCTTGAAGTTCTTTTTCACCCTCAACGCCAAGCCACCTAGCTGACGCACCCGATGCAATAATTACAGATTTAAATTCGTACTCACCCTTACTGCTTGTTAGTTTGAAACCTCCATCAATATTTTCAATTGAGTCAATAATCTCGGTCTTAATTTCTGTCCCAAATCTTTCAGCCTGTCCTTTGAAAACTTGCATTAGCTCAGGACCCATTATTCCATCAACAAAACCAGGATAATTTTCAACATCGGTAGTAAGCATTAGCTGACCGCCAGATTCAAGTCCTTCAAAAAGCACTGGTTCAAGATTTGCTCTACCTGCATAAATTCCAGCTGTATATCCAGCTGGTCCAGAACCAATTATTGCTACATTTTTCATACTTTTTTTCTCCAATAACTTTTAACTGATAAAAATAAAAACAGAATACCTAGAGAAGCAAATGCGAAACCAGTTGGGTTAACTCCAAGGAGCAACCCCAAACCCTGCATAATTTTTATTATTCCTATAAATATAAATATTAATGACAAGAACAGCAAAACAATTAAAAGGAAACCCAATGAAGCAAAGCCAGTCACTCTTTTTACTGGTTTAACAACCAATCTTTTAATAGTGTCTAGCAAACTTTCAAAGGATTCTAAAAAGCTATCTTCTTGTTCCATAGAACTTATATTAAGCTAACGAGGATTATTAATGAAGTTCTATTTATGGTTGCTAGTTGCCAAAATTAAAAAATTGGTCTTTGTATAAACAAATCCATTATTTAAATACAAACTCTGAGCATGTTTATTTTGAGTTTGTGTGTTTAGGCGAACATTAACTAGTTTTTTTTGTTTTGAGAATGCAACGATGTTTTCGAGTAACTTTTTACCCAAACCTCTATTTTGATACTTTTTCACAATTCCAAATCTCTGCAAAAATCCATAATTTCTAGTTATACCTAATATGCCATAACCAGCCGTATCATCATCAGCTTTTTGGATGAATAAATAATTATGAACACAACTTTCAATTGTTTCTTTAAATGCAGCGCTTGAATTTTGCCAGTATGGGTCAAAAATATCGTGATCTAGATTGAGAACTTCAGGAATTTTTGCATCGGTAAACACATCAACATTCTCTATGTTTTTATCAGACTGCTTAATGTTTTTTAGATTTAAAGACAGTACGTTTAATTTTTCTAAAACCTCCCATCCAGCTGACTGCCAAACTGCTGAATTATTCTCATCAACCATAGAAGAGTTAAAGATGAGATTATCTTGTAATGCAAGTTGATTAATCTTCTTTAATAAAGGTCTTCCACCATATAGTTTTTCAAAATAAACAACAGGTGTTTGGTCATTCCATTTTCGAGTATAAAAAGTTCCTTGCCAGGTGCTATGTTTCTTTTTTTCATTTGTTAAAAACATATTTTAAAATTTTCTTATCTTCTTCGTGGGTTAGTAAATCAAGAGCGCTATCAAAATCAACTAGTGCAATTTCCTCAATTTCATCATCAGGTTCATTTTTGAAAGACTCAATAACTTCCATTTCATAAAACCAAACAGTTTTTTGAACCTTTTCTCCATCACGACTTATTTCGTATCTGGACTCAGCGATTGGTTTGTTGCTTTTTAATTTTACTTCGAATCCTGTTTCCTCAAACACTTCTCTTACAGCTGCATCTGCAGGCTTTTCCCCTTCTTCCATATGACCTTTTGGATAACCCCACCAAGACACGCCATCTTCTGGTGAGTCGCCTCTTTTGTTTTTTACAATTAGAATTTTCTGCTCCAAAAGAACAATCCCACCCGCTGCAAAATCTACTCCTGAATTCATACTTCTATTGTTTCCATTCTTCTTCTAAGCTATCCATATGGTACCAAGAACCTTATTAAACCTAATTGACAAAAACGAATATTTAAAAGTCGTTTCTGATCTTTACATATCAAATGATTTTGAGTTCTACCTTGTCGGAGGAGCTGTTCGAGACGGCATATTAGATATTGATACTAAAGATTTTGATTTTACAACCAATGCAACCCCAGAAGAGTCCATAAGTTTGTTAAACAGCAATGGATATAAAACAACAGAAATTGGTAGAGAGTTTGGAACTATTGAACTGCAGATTGATGATAACTCAGTTCACATAACCACATACAGGAAAGACACATATGAAAACTCTTCACGAAACCCATCTATTGAATCAGCAGCAGACTTAAATACAGATCTCTCCAGAAGAGACTTTACAATTAATTCAATAGCCTATTCGATTAAAGAAAATGAACTTGTTGACCCATTTTTAGGCCTAAAAGACCTAGCTTCAGGAACAATCAGAACCCCTGATGATCCAATTATTTCTTTTTCAGATGACCCTTTAAGAATGTTAAGGGTTTGTAGGTTTATAAGTACTCACGGATTTTCACCTGATAACGATACTTATGTAGCAATGAGAGATAACGTTGAAAGAATCAAAATAGTATCTGTTGAAAGAATAAGAGATGAAATATCTAAACTACTTGTGGGTAAAAATCCCTCACTTGGCCTAAGAACTTTTGTAGAAAGTGGTTTAAGTTCTTATATCCTTCCTGAATTAAATGAACTTAAAATTGAGGTCGATCCTAATCATCACCATAAAGATGTTTATGAACATACGCTCCAGGTAGTTGACAATGTATCGCCCACACTAATTCGAAGACTCGGAGCTTTGTTTCATGATATTGCTAAACCAAACACAAAAGGTATTGAAAATGGAAAAGTTCATTTTCGACATCACGAAGTCGTAGGTGCAAAAATGACAAAAAAAATTTTACAAAACTTAAAGTACGATAAAAAAACTATCAAGAATGTTGCGAGTTTAGTTGAGCTGCACCTAAGACCTCACACATTTAAAATGGGCTGGACAGATTCTGCAGTTAGAAGATATATTGTTGATGCTGGTGAAGTTTTGGAAGATCTCAATAACTTAGTTAGAGCCGATGTAACAACTAAAAATAAACAAAAAGCTCAAGAAATTTTTGAAAAACTTGATGAGATGGAGACAAGAATAAAAGAAGTTTTAGAAAAAGAAGAAATGTCAAAACTTAGACCACCAATTAGCGGAGATGAAATCATGAGTCTTTTTGATTTAGAACCAGGCCCAAAAGTCGGCGTGATTATGAAGGCCTTATATGAGCAAAGAATTAATGAGGGTGAAGTTTCTAAAGAGGAAGCGATAAAACTAGCTAAGGAAACTTTCAATAATTTATAATTGTATAAATATTCATTTACATGTATATTTATACAATGAAGAAATCAACTATTCAAAGACAAAGATTAATTGCAGATTTTATAGATTCAGAAAATGTCTCTTCACAAAATCAACTTAAAGGACTTCTTAAGAAAAATAACATTCAAATTACCCAAGCAACACTATCTAGAGATCTAAATGAACTTGGAGCAATCAAGAAAAGATTAAAAAATGGAAGACTAATTTATGTGCTTCCAAAAAATCAAGATAACAATGCGCAGGTTAAAATTGCGAAAAAAGCATTAGAAGATTTTGTACTCGATGTAGAACCAGTTTCAAACCAAGTTGTTGTTAAAACCACAACAGCAGCCGCACAAGTGATTGCAGAGTCCATTGATAATTTATATATCGACAATATTGTTGCTTCAATTGCAGGTGATAATGTTGTATTAATAATTTCTACTGATGAATCAAAAGCAAGAGAAGTAGCAAAGACAATTGAGGATAATATAAAATAACTTAATGCTGCTATTTTCAGAATACGATAAAAGTTTAGAAAACATCTACATAAGCCAACCGGTTGTAGATATAAACCTTGGAGACACAAATAACTATTTGGTCAGATTTCCAAAGTTCAAGAGAGTTACTCACATGATTCTTGCGTTTGATGCGGAAAATTTATTCTTAAAATCAAAGAGTTCATACGGTTATTTTTTTAATTTAGAATCACTGTTGACCGATTTAGAGGAAAGGGAAAACAGAGGTTATTTTGTTGTAGCTGTGACCTCAAACTCTAGCAGACAAAAACAATACAACCCCTACCCAAGAGGCGAACAAGAAAACTTTGCAACTATGCACATAGAGTCCATATTAGAAGATCACTTACCACAGATTTATGGTGATTACGACATAGATGTAGCTAATTTAAAAAAAATTGTCATGGGAGCATCGATGGGAGGGTTAATGTCAATAAAGACAGGTATTCTAAATCCATCTTTTGAGAACATAATCTCTCTTTCTCCAGCATTTTGGTTTGGATTTCCAGGGATAGTTAACGATCTAAATAACTTAAGTAAAAAATCTATTTGCAATTTATCAGTTGGAACAAAAGAGGGAGATATTTTTGGTGACCAAGTAAAAAACATATTTCCTAAAGAATGGGATTTAGATTTTTCAAATAATAATGATTTCTATGTTTCTGGTGTTAAAAAAATTGAAGAGGAACTTAAGTTGAACAACATTAAAACTAATTTCGTTTTCAAAGAAAAAGGCCAGCACAACGAAACACACTGGAATCCAATTCTTCGTGAATTTCTAGTGTCAATATAAAAACCACTAGCTTTTTTATTGCTTAATAGATTATTCTTATTCAGTAATGGGTAATTCAAAAATTGCCAGAGAAAACTTGGCAAAACAAATAAAAAATGGTGCTGTCATTCTACATAGTGGAAGCATTGTTTACAGAAATAATGACACTTGGTATCCATTTCGACAAGATTCAAATTTTTATTATTTAACAGAATGGCCTGAACCTGATGCCCATGCTGTAATCCTCATCAAAGACTCAAAACCTGAGTTGCACCTGTTTGTTCAAGATAGGAATGAGGAAATGGAGACATGGGAAGGTAAACGTTTAGGTCAGTCTGGTGCCGTTGATGATTATGAAGCTTCAAAAGCTTATTCATTTCAAGACTACGAAAAAATACTTCCAAACCTGCTTAGAGGTTTTAATGATGTTTACTGCGACTACTCCTCAAATAATTTCGAAAAATACGATAAGAAAGTACTAACCCATGCAGTTCCGTATGACCAACGAGGTACTGATTTCAGTAACGCAACACTGTATTCACTACAACCACTAATTTCAGAACTTAGATTAATTAAAAGTGATGGAGAGATTGAGCTACTAACAAAAGCCTGTGATATAACCGTCGAAGGTCATATTCATGCAATGAAAACTGCAAATGCTGGAATGTACGAGTATCAAGTTGGTGCAGAGATGGAAAGGATATTTTATGATAGAGGTGCAGAAAGATTAGGCTACCCCTCAATAGTTGCTGGTGGTCACAATGCTTGCATACTTCACTACTCAACAAATAGAGATCAGCTTGATGAAGGAAGCCTACTTCTAATTGATGCAGCAGCAGAGTATGGAATGTACTCTTCAGATGTAACCCGTACTTTTCCTGTATCTGGAAAGTTTACGTCACCTCAAAAAGATGTATATGAAGAAGTGTTAAAGGTACAAAATGAAGGCATAGAAGGAGTAGTTGTAGGCAACTCAATGAAGGAGGTACACCAACAAACTATAAAAACGTTATCTGAATCATTGGTTAATTTAAAACTAGTGCCACTTGGTGTAGAAGAAACAATCTCAATGATGCATTTTTTCGAATTCTTTATGCATGGGACTGGACACTGGCTAGGTCTTGATGTTCATGATGCTGGTAGCAATGAAGTTAATGGACAACCAAGAGCATTTGAACATGGAATGGTGACAACCATAGAGCCAGGAATCTACGTAAGACCAACAAAGCCTGTAATAGAATTCCCATTACTTGAAAGAGACCCAAATGAAATCAGAGAACGTAGAAAAATTATGGGTATGGAGAAAGCTACAAAATTAGAAAAAGAAGAAATGATGAATGCTAAAACAGTAAAACATGAAATCCCTAAAGATCTCTTAGGTATTGGTGTAAGAATTGAAGATGATATTGTTTGTACAAACAACGGACCAATGAACCTCACAGAGAATGCTCCAAAAACAATCGAAGAAATAGAAGCAGTAACAGCCTAAAAAATGTCCTCTCCAAGATTAATTTACTCAATTTATGAAAATCGTTTACGTAATAAATTAGTTAATGAAAACTTACCTAAACACATCGGATTAATTCATGATGGTCACAGAAGGTACGCAAGGAAAGAAGGATTACTAAGTTTTGAAGTTTCATATAAAATCGGCATGACAAGACTTAAGGAGTGCATCGGATGGTGTGATGAGGTGGGGATTGATTTCATCACAAGTTGGCTTTTATCAAGAGAAAATCTATCAAGACCACAAGAAGAACTTGAACCGTACTTTCAAGTACTGAATGAACTCTTTGAAGAGCTATTAATTGATGACGTAGTTGATAACTTTAAAATTGAATTTATTGGGTCCACAGATCTTTTACCAGATTTTTTACAAGAAACTATTAAACAGCTTAAAGAAGTTAGAGGTGGAGGGCAAAAAACTTTAACAATTGCTTTGGGTTACGGAGGTCGACAAGAAATTCTAGATGCCATTAAGGGATTGATTGACCAAAACAGAAACGATCACAATGATTTTGACGAATTACTTGAGAATGTAACTGATGAGCAATTACGACAACATTTATATTCCCCGGAAACTCCAGATATTGATTTAATTATTAGAACAAGTGGAGAGTCAAGGTTGTCAGGGTTTTTATTATGGCAAAGTGCTTACTCTGAAGTAATTTTTCAAGATGTTTACTGGCCTGAATTTAGAAAAATCGACTTTCTCCGTTGCTTGAGAGAATACTCCCAAAGAGAACGCCGCTTCGGTCAATAAAAATATTTATGTTAAACTAATTCAACTATGCAAGAATTTTTAGCTTCTACAAACTTCACAGTTATTTTTATATCTCTGATAGGTATCAAATTTTTGCTAGAAACATATTTGAAAATTAGAAACCTTAAATCTATTGAATTAAACAAAAACGCTATTCCTGAAAGGTTTGTTGGTGTAGTTACTGAGGAAGAGTACAAGAAATCTATAGTCTACAATATTGATCGAATAAGATTTCAAATATTTACAGCTCTCTTTGGTGCTGTGGTATTGATAATTTTTACTTTGGGAGGTCTATTTAATTTTCTAGCTGAAATAGTTGTCTCTACAACTTCTTCAAACGTTCTCGGAGCAGTTTTATTAGGACTCTTACTGTTGATAGTTGAGCAAGTAATTTCAATTCCAATATCTATATATTCAACATTCGTAATAGAGGAAAGACACGGCTTTAACAAAACAACAACAAAAACATTTGTGACAGACATGTTTAAAAGTTTGTTAAT